>Ga0196905_1000036_pt1 | contig 43395 bp, 60 predicted proteins | sample CB_VirMetaG_3_FD_169098 | JGI IMG/M metagenome (GOLD analysis project Ga0196905, IMG submission 169098) | Freshwater to marine saline gradient viral communities from Chesapeake Bay - CB_1508_1S Viral MetaG (v3) (version 3) | ecosystem: Environmental > Aquatic > Marine > Coastal | place: USA... | reverse complement strand
TGTATCAGCAATGGACTACACCGTGTCACAAGACGGACACACCAACGTAGTCAACACCGTACACTGGCGTGTATCTAAAGAGGACGGAGATAACTCTGGTTCTTCATACGGCACTGTTGGCCTTGAGCCACCCGGAGAGTCGTTTGTAGAGTGGGATGACATCACCGAAGAAATCGCTGTTGGCTGGGCTAAGGCGGCTCTGGGTGACGAGCAAGTAGCGGCTACAGAGGCGGCTATTGATGCACAGATTGCAGAGCAAGCTAATCCTACGTCTGGCACTGGCGTCTCTTGGTAAACTAATGGATGGATCCTCTATCACTTATTGCTATGGCGTCTACGACCTTCAAAGGTATACAGACGCTAGTAAACAGAGGTGCTGAAATTGAGGCTGTGGCTCAAAAGCTGGGGCAGTGGTATTCCTTTGCTGCTGACATAAGACAAGCAGAGAAAGAAGCTGAGAGTCCCGGTGTCTTCAAGAAGTTATTCGACGGAGAAACTGTAGAACAACAAGCACTCAACAGTGTCATAGCCAAGAAGAAACTAGAGGAACAAGAGAAACAAATACGAGAACTGATTGTTTGGTCTTACGGTGTTGAGACTTACCAAGAGATGATAATGCTCAGACGTAAGATCAAAGCACAGCGAGAAGAAGTAATCTATAAACAACGCAAGAGGCAACGTATGCTATTAGACGGTATTTTAATATCTATAGCTACTGCCGTATCAGCCGGTATTATATACGGTACGCTAATGGTAATTAAAGGTGTCTAATATGGCAGACGAACAGCGTCTTGAGCGCATCGAAGAAAAACTAGATAAGTTATCTGATGCTGTTTCTCAGATTGCTCGTGTTGAAGAACGTATACTAACAATCTTTAATAGATTAGATAGACATGAAAAACGTCTAGACGATCAAGAAGATGATATAAAAGAAATATCAGATGGTGTATTATTAAATACAAAAGTTGCTAATAATGTAGAACGAATGTTTTGGATTTGCGTAACGGGTGTTGTTTCTTTTGTAATTTATTTTATGAAATAAAATGGAGTTTATTATGAAATATTTTGGATTAGGCTTGTTGTTTTTTTCGGCTGTTGCTTTTAGTGCAACAGTTATTAATTATGATGATGGATCAACATATACATTAGAAGACAATCAAGAAATCTACATTAGTACACCGCAGAGTACTTTGTTTACTCGACAAATACTAAATAATAAAAATACATACTTTAGGGCGCAATCACCTTGGACTAAGCGAGACTATGTGCCTGACGAAGACGGTACAGACGAAATGACAGTAGGATCACACGAATGGTGCAAGGCGTACATTCCGTGGCACGAAGGCCTTACGTTTAACATGATCTCGTGGCAACGTGCCTGTGACACTAACAAAGATGGTAAGTACGGTTGTGGTGACGAAGGGTTTGATAGCTCAGTAGACGGTGGCGTTTGTAACTAATATGGCTTGGCAGGCTTTAATATCGCCAATAACAAATTTAGTTGGTGGCTACCTTAACAACAAGCATGAGCAAGCTCAAGCAAAGCATCAAGCAAAGCTACAGATTATTCAGAACGATGCTGATTGGGAATCTAAAATGGCTGATGCGTCAGCTAATAGCTGGAAGGACGAATGGTTTGCGCTTTTGTTATCGGCTCCTATTGTTGCTGTTATGTATGGTGTGGGTGTTAATGATCTTACTGTTATGGACAGGGTTCATGATGCTTTTGATGCCTTGGGCAATTTGCCAGAGTGGTATCAGTACCTTTTGTTTGTTGCGGTAACAAGTTCATTTGGTATTAAAGGCGCTGATAAACTTATGAAGCTAAGAAAACAATGACGCCAGAAGAATTAGATAAATGGCGAATAGTTCCACGGCTCTTAATGCTGTCTATGGTTATCATGACCTATCGTGTTGTTGAATGGTTTATGCAAATCCCAACACCTACGTTAGAGCAAGCAGGTTTAGTTAGCGTTATGACGGGAGCATTAACAGGATCTTTTGGATTATTTTTAGGTTCTGGTAAAAAAGAATGAATTATTTTACAAAAGAAGAGTTGAGTTGTCAGCACTGCGGTGCGTATAAATTCGATGAAGAATTTTTAAAGGTTTTAAATAACATTAGGCATGAATGTAATTTTCCTTTTGTTATTAGTTCTGGATACAGATGTATTGAACATCCTATAGAGGCTTCTAAGTCTCGTGCAGGCGCACATACAACAGGCTGTGCAGTAGATATAGCTGTAAGAGATGATAAAGCTTTAAAGGTTATTGAAGTTGCGATAAAGCATGGCATAAAAAGAATTGGCATAAACCAAAAAGGAAAAGGACGATTCATACATTTAGATATAGCAGAAGAAGAATATCCTTCGCCTGCTATTTGGTCGTATTGAGGAAACGTATAAATGGCTAGAAGACCTAAAAAAACTACTCGTAAAACGCCGCCAAAAACAGGGGGCGCTCGTACACCTGCGCCACCAAAGACGGGCGGTGCTAGACCTAAAGCGCCACCAAAGCGTCCAACACCGCCTCCACCAAAGCGTCCTATAGCGGTTCCAACAGAAGTATCTAGGCCTGTGTCTAAGACTCCACCAAAAACAGGTGGTGCTAGGCCTAGTAGACCAGCAGTAGAACTTCCAACAGAAGTATCTAGGCCTGTGTTAAAAAAACGTGCGGAATATGAGCAAGAAGTAAAAAGAAGAGATGAATTAAAAGCGCGTGATACGCAGGGAAAGCCTGCGCCTTCTGCACCACCGCGCCCTAAAGAATTAGCAGTAAATATGCAGCCAATAAATAATCGCGGGATAAGGCAGGCGATTACAAGGCCGCAAAGCACCCCAAAAACTCCTGTTGCGGCCCCGACTTTTCAAGTACAAGAACAACAACAGCCACAACAACCTCAAGCTATGGCTATGGCTCCTAATGTTAATTTAGATGATGTTAGAAGATTTTTAGACGGGGGAGGAGGCGGCCCTGGTGGTGGTGGTGGCGGCTCAACTCAGCCCCCGAATATAGATACTGATGGTGATGGTGTTGCTGATCGTTATGATCCAGCGGCAGGTGTGGAAATGCCGGGGCCAATGGAAATAACAGAAGAAATGCAGTATACGCCTACAAAAGTAGATACAACAGGCCTAGAGCAAACTGAAGTTATTGAAATGGGAGAAACTGCTAGGGCTAAAGTAGATCCTTTTGGGCCTGATGTAATTAGGACGTTGGCTCCAGAATCTAGTCAAGGCGGTAGACAAGAACCTCAAAAAGTTTCTAGTCAGCGAACTAGAGTTCAACCAACACCCACAAGAGGTGGGCCAGCACCGTCAATAAGAACGGGTGGGCCAAGACCAGCAACAACGGGTGGGCCAAGACCAGTAACAACGGGTGGGCAAACACCAGCAACAAGAACAAGCGATGCTGTAACAGCCACAGCAACAACGGCGGCGGCCCCTGAAGACGTTGAAGCTCAAAGTTATGAAGCAACAACAATTGCAGATAGGGTTCAAGACGTTGAAGCTCAACAGGGCGAAGTAAGTCCAGAGGCTCTTGCACAAGTAGATGAGGCTACTTTAACTGAAAGGGCTGTTGCGGCTGAAAGAGATACAGCAGCCGAAGAAGCCGCTTTAGCAGAAGCCGTCGAATATGAATTATCTTCAGGAGCCTTTGTAGATCCTGTTACGGGTAAAGTTGCTCAAGTTGCAGAAACCGAAGAAGCTGAAGCACAACAACGAGAAGCTATTACGGGCGTTCCTGCAACAGATGGTCAAGCTGCTGAAATTATTGGTACGGTTGGTTATAAAGCCGCTAAGATGCGTACAGTTAAAGGCACAGCCGCTAAAGGCGCTGCTGCCCAGATGGTTGCTGAAGTTGGTGAACTTCCTCCAGATTTAACAGCTACTATTGTCGAAGACCCTGCAACTGTTGAAGCTCAAATAGACGATCAGCCTATTGAAGTTCGTGCAAAAGTAGCTGCTTTGCCTACAGAAGCTTTAGTGTCTTCGCAGATGGAAGCACTTCTTGGTGGTCTTGAAGATGGTGAAGTTCCTGCTTGGGCCAGACCCGCAGTAGCCGCTATTGAAAGTAATTTAGCGGCAAGAGGAATGTCAGCTTCTACTGTTGCAAGAGACTCACTCTTTAATGCTATTATTCAAAGTGCTATGCCTATTGCTCAGTCTAATGCTCAAGCCTTACAGCAAAGGGCTGCTCAGAACCTCTCAAACGAGCAACAAGCAGAAGTACAACAAGCTAACTTAAACGCTCAAAGAAGGCTACAAAACACCGCTAATCGCCAAACAGCGGCTTCTCAGACGGCTCAAATGGCACAGCAGATGTCTATGATGCAAAGTCAATTTGCTCAAGATACTATGATGGCTTCTGCGGCTCAAGCGCAACAAATGCGTATGCAGAATCTTCAGAATCGTCAGCAGGCTGCTGTACAAAATGTTCAAAATGAACAGGCTATGAATGCTCAAAACTTAGGCAACGAACAACAAATAGAACTGGCTAATCTGCAAAATGAATTTAATACTAACCGCGAAAACATGAGTGCAGAGAACCAGAGGCGTATGGCTGAAATGCAAGTTGCTGCTGAGTTCTTGGCTAAGAATGCAGAATTTAAACAGCAAATGAACATGGCAAATCTTAGCAACGATCAGCAAATGCGTTTAGCTAATCTAAGTGCTTTGAATCAAGCAAGTGCTGATAATCTTAATGCAGCACAGCAGACAGAGTTAGCAAACCTTGAGTCTCGTATGAAGACTAATCTTTTACAAGCAGAAATTGCAGCTAACATGAATCAAGCACAATTAACGGCTGATCAACAAAGGGCAGTACAAAATGCTTCTATGGTTGCTAACATGGATATGGCGAAGTTTAATGCTGAACAACAAGTAGCATTGGCTAATAGTAAGTTTTTACAAACTATGTCTATGGCAGACTTTAATGCTAAACAACAGGCAGCAATGCAAAATGCTTCTGCAATGGCTTCATTAGATCTTGCAAACCTAGATACTAGAACAAAAATTGCAGCGCAAAATGCCCAAGCCTTTTTACAGATGGATATGGCTAATTTAAATAATCGGCAACAGGCTGCTGTATTAAATGCTCAAATGTATCAACAGGCTTTGTTGTCTGATCAGTCTATGCAGAATGCAGCAAAGCAGTTTAATGCTCAAAGCCAGATGCAAGTAGATCAATTTAATTCTAGTTTAGCGGCGCAGATTGATCAATTTAATACTCAACAACTAAATTCTATGAAGCAATTTAATGCTTCAGCTATTAATCAACAAACACTTGTTGATAAAGAGAATGCAACAAGGATTCAAACTGCTAATATTGGCGCAAGTGCTACAATTTCTGCTGCAAACATTAGTGCAAGTGCGGCTGTACAATCTGCTCAAATTCGTTCTGATAGCTCAGAGCGTATTGCAAATGCTCAGATGCAATTAACAGCTTCTCAGTTTAATGCAACTCAAGATTTTCAGCGCGAACAGTTTAATGCAGCAAATGCCCAAGCAATTGCACAGGCAGACTTGGCTTGGAAACGTCAATTAACTTTGGCTGAGACTGCTGCACAAAATGCAGCGAACCAACAAAATGCTCAAAATGCTTTTGCAATGGGTATGCAAGAACAACAAAATGCTTGGCAACAAGCTAGGGACGGTGCAAATTATTTGAGGCAGTCTTTTGAGAATGAAGAAACAAGAAAAACTCAATTGTATGCTGTAGCTTTAGGAAATGAAACTGCTGCTGGAAAAGAGTCAAGCACTAATGTTAATTCTCTTATAGGCATGATCGGTAGATTAATAGGTGGAGGGCCGTAATCGTGGGATTTTTTAAGAAAATTTTTAAAGGAATAAAAAAAGTATTTAAAAAAATTGGCAAAGGGATTAAAAGCGCCTTTAAAAAAATCGGTAAATTTATGGGCAAGATTGGTATTATTGGTCAAATTGGTCTTGCGCTTATTTTACCCGGAATAGGGCAAATGTTATCGGCAGGCTTACAAGGACTTGGTGGAGCTATGGCGGGATATAGCGGCTTTGGTTCAACAATTGTTAATGCTGCCGGTAAATTTATTCAAGGCGCTGTAAAAGTTGCTGGGCGTACTTCTAAGTTTTTTAGTAGTGTTACTGATGGTGTTAAAAATGTTATTGGTGAAACTGTCGGTGCTGCTGCAAAGAGTCTTGGTGTCACTCCCGAAAGCTTTATTGGTAAAGGTTTAGGAAAAGTAGGCATTGATGTTGGTTCTGCAAGTTGGGAGGGTGTTTGGACAAAGACTCAAACTGCCTTTACGGATGCTGTTGCCGCAGGAAAAAACATTTTTGTGCCTACAGTAGATCCTGCTACAGCGGCGGGATTAAGCACTAGTACAACGGCCCAAGTCCAAGAAGGCTTACAAGCAAAAATAGATCCTACAATTGGACAGCCTAAAGTTTCTACGGCAGCTTTTGATACTGCGGCAGAAAAACTACGACAAGAAACGTTACAAACTACATTTAGTAGTGAAAGCCTTTTGAGTCAGGCTCCTGCGCCAGTGCAAGCAGCCGCTCCTATAACAACGGGCGTTCCTGATTATGTAGCAAAAACTTTCGGTGAAAAGGTAACTGACTTTGGAAAAGAAGCTTTTGAATTAGGTAAAGGAAAAGCTATGGAAGCACTTAGTGATCTTCCTTCACAAGCAGTTCAAGCGGCAGGAACTACAGCCTTAACTAAACTTGGACTTGTTCAAGAGCCTGAATATATTAGCAATGTTAATTATGCTTCTGTTCCAGCACTTGACATGGGAAGCACAACGGATATTGGTTATGAGCTGACTACGCCGCCTTTGCAAAATTATTTTGATACTTATGGTTCAAACTTTTTGGCAGCAAATCCTTGGGGGCAAGTTGCACAATTATATGATGTTTATGGTGAAGCTATGAAACAACGAGGATACGCATAATGAATCAGCAGTATTTTGATGTAATCATGCAGGGTGGCCCTATACCGGGATCAAGTCTTACATCTGATCCAGATAATCCTGCGCCCTATGAAAAACCTCCAGAATATACAAACATTCATGAAGCTTGCCAATGGATTTTTAGTAAATTTATTGAAGAAGAAAATTATGTAGAAGTAATTCAATTAATGGCTAATGATATGCCAGTAATGGATATTACTCAAGTTTTTTTATTTAGTGGTTTTACTGAAGGTAAATGGGATGTAAATCTTATGATGCTCTTGGCAGAACCTACAGCTTATATTCTTTTGGCGCTTGCAGAAAGAGCAGGCATAGATCCTACTATTTTTAGAGGCGAAGAAGAAGATGAGGCCGAAGAAGAAGTTTTCTTTGGTAACAAAATTTCTGAAGAAAAACTAGAAAATTTAAAAAAGTTTAAAGAGTTAGGAGTTCAGATTCCTTATCTTTCAGAAAAAGATAAAAATAAAATAGATAGTCTTCCTACGGCTGAACAACTAGATATTGAAGAAGAAGAAGAAGAACAGCCCCAGCAAGAAGCAGGAAGCCTTTTATCAGCGCCACCCCCTGAAGAAGAGGTACAAGCATAATGGCTATTGATCAGTTTGCACAATCTTTGTTGTCTGATGTACGGCAACGAAATAGAGATCTTCAAAAAGAAAGAGAGCGCGAAGAACGTAAAGCTCTTTTGGCTGGTATTGGCGTTAATCTTTTAGGAAAAATTGGAAATAAAGTATTGGCGCAACAAACAGAAAATTTTATGAACTCTACTGAATACAGGGGGGCTGCTCAAGTTGCGCGTGTTGCAGACAATACTATTGCTGACTTTGAAGCCGAATGGAACCGCATTGAAAATTCTAATAAAGATCCTATTCAATATTTAATGGACAAATATAGGCCTATTGTTGAAGAAAGAATGAAGGCCAACACACCTGATTGGCAAGAAGGCCTGACAAACTATGATGGTATTTTATTTAAAAGGACTAGGGAGCTTGCTGAAGAACAATTAGATAGGTTGACGCAGGCTAGAAATATTTATGAAGATAAAGGCATGGATCAAAATACTGTTCGCCTTGAAATGATTGCAAAAAAGAATCGTCCTGCAACAATAGAAGATTTTGTTACAGGAAGACTTGTAAATTTTTTTGGTGGTAAAAGCCGCGAAGACTATGACCGCGAAGAAATATTGGCACTAAAAGACTTTACTGATTCTCAAGAAGAAGGTAGTCGCGGATATTACGCAAAGAAACTTAGATTGTTAAAAGAAGAATATGATCGTTCTGGAGATCTAGCAGTTTCTAAAGCTTATGCTGAAGGCATGACGCGAAAAGAAGCAGATCCAGCAGAAAAGTTTTTTACGGAAGTTAAAACAGATATAAAAACAGTTGGTGATAAGTCTTTTATTTATGAAATAACTAATACTTATGATCTTTCTAGTCCCGGTGGAATAGAAAAACCCATAAGATCAACCACTAAATTTAAAGGTGATCCTACATCTTTATTGTCAAATGCTGAAATTGTAAAGGCGTCTATAGATGCTTTTAATCCGATGGATTGGGTAGATGATAATTTTACTGAAGAAGCAAAATCTTTATTTTACAGAGAACTAGCAAACAATAAAGTTTCTGCTGCGAATATTAAAACACCAGAAGAGTTTGCAACTTTGGTTTCTGTTTTTGACACAATGGCAGCAGATAGTATGTCTTACAGAAACAAACGTGCAGATGAATTTTATAGCGGCACAGTTAAAGTTATTATGGAACAAGTAGGTTTTGGTAATATGCTTTCAGTTTTAAATATGCCAGAAAGCACTCAAGAAGAAATAGATGCAAAAGAGAAAGCAAAACAAAACTTGTTTTTAAAGTTAGGTGGTTTAAACGCTATGTCTGCCGATGCAGCAGACTTTTTAAGTATTTCTGTTGATAGAGGTCAATAAGAATGGCGACATATACCGCTAAGGTTAATACGCCTTATGGTGTTATTGAGGTTGAGCATGACGGAACTCCGTCTGATCAAGAGCTTATTCAAAAAGCTTTAACAAAAGTTAAGCAAAATGAACTCTTAAAAAACTTTGAAACATCAGAAACACCTCAAGAGCTTGCTGTAACAAAGGCTAAAATGCCTAGAGATGTTGAGCCTATAGACGAAGAAGAAGAAAACCTCCGTGCTGATGTAGTGCAGAACTTATCTCGTCTTGGTTCTGGCCCTTTAGGTCTTGTAAAGGATGCAATAAATGGTGCGGCTAACCTTGTTGGCGCAGATAAAAATCTTATTTCAGACGAATATTTTAACGCAACTAAACGGGAGTTTGTTCGTGGTCTAGGCGCTTTAGTTGGTGTAAAACCAGAAGATGTTCTTACAGAAGAAGGCGAATATAAGCCCATGACTACGACTGCTGGAGCGGCCCTGCAAGTTGTTCCTTATATTGCAGGGGGTGCTGGTGCTGCAAAGGCTATTGGTACGGTAGCTCCGAAGCTTCCTGTTTTATTTAACGGTATTCTTTCTGGTCTTACTGTTGATCAAGTTCTTTATGAAAAAGAAGATGGTGCAATCGCTAATGTCTTACAAGAGGCTGATATTCCCGCAGAAGGAATGCTAAAAGACCTTTTAGAGTTTATGGCTATTCAAGAGGACGATACTGTTTTAGAGCAACGACTAAAGATTGCTCTAGAGGGTATGGCTATTGGTGGCACTCTAGAGGGCTTTATACGCGGTGTAAAGGGCGGCAAAGACTTTATATTCCCCAGCAATGGTACAGTAGAAGAGCAAGTAGACGCGGCTACAAAGTATTTAAAAGACTCTAGACAAGAAGTTCAAGTACGGAACTCAGAAGTCCACAGCGACTTAAAATTTTCTGAAACTCCAGAAGGTGTCGCGCAAATTGAACAGCAGGCTAGTGGCCCTATAAATCGTTTTATGCGTCAAGTCTTTACGTCTAGAGGTTACTTTACCCAACAAGCCTATAACCTTTTTCGTGGTAAAGAATATGCTGAAAGACAGCTTGTGCGTGAAGCAGAAAATATTTCAAACAGGTTGACTAAATCTTTAGATCGGCTTGACTATACCATTCCAGAAGAAACACTAAATGATTTTTTTACTGGTAGAAACCTTGAGCGCATGGAATTAGAAATTGCGCCTACAGCCTCAAAAGAAGCAAGACTAGAGTGGATTGCTGCTGACATGGGCATACCAAGAGAAGTTGCAAGCGAGTTGATAAAGGCGAGAGAGCTTATTGATAGCCTTTCATCTAGGCTGGCTAATTCTAGTATTCCTAACGAAGAATTTCGTGAAGGCATTTTAGAAAATGTTGGTGAATATGTGCGAAGATCTTATCGTATGTTTGAAGATACAAACTTTAAACCCGATGAAAACTTAAAGCACCAAGTCGTAAAACAGTTACAAGACGCAAAGATTGCTGACGGTTTAGATGAGGCGCAAGCATACGAAGAGGCCTTGGGTGAAGTCAATGCTATTTTAGATAAGAGAACTGACTTTGCAGGGCTAGATTATTTTTCTAGGGCTGTAAGAGTTAATCGTGAAATTCTTACTGGTAGAAAAGATATTGACCCAATGATTCGGGAGTTGATGGGCGAGATTACAGACCCCGCAGATAATATTCTACTGACTGTAAGTAAGATGGCAAAGCTTGTCGAAACAAATAAGTTTGCTGATAACTTAAAAACTCTTGCAACCGGAAAGTATATATTTAATTCTCCTGTTAGTCGCAATGGCGTAGATTATAACGTAAAAATTTCTGGGACTAATTCAGGTTTAGATGGCACATACACAACTAAAGAAATGGCAACAGCACTACAAGGGCGACAGTCCCACTTTGCTTTGTTTGACAATGATCTTTTGCGGAGCTTTGCAGCCTTAAAGGGCGGCTCTCAAGCCATGAAGACTGTAGCGAGCCATGTAACACACCTTCGTAACGTGCTTGGTGGGGCGCAGTTTGGCCTAGCAAACGGCATCAACCCTTTCTTTGATCGTCAAGAAACATTTAAGGTGCTGGTTAATGCAGCAAAAGCTAAAGGTGATGAAGGTCTAGATAAACTATATGAAAAGTATTTAAGTTTAGGTGTCATCAATACTAATGTTAGGGTTGGTGAGTTTAGGCGTCTATTGCAAGAAGGTTCAGAAATAAACATTGAGCCTCGACAGTTGTTTGATCGCTTACAAGGCTACGGCTTAGGTGGCATCGAAGAAAAAATTAAAGTTCCTGCAAAGGCTGGTCGAAGTGCCTATCGTGCTGCTGAAAAAGTATATATGGCGGTAGATGATTTTTACAAAATAAACGCCTTTAATAAAGAGCTTTCTGTTTTGAAAGAAGCATTTCCTGATGAGGCTTTAGAAGTCTTAGAGCAGCGAGCAGCTACAATTGTTCAAGATACTTTCCCGAACTACGACAAAGTTCCAAATGGTGTAAAGGCTTTAAGATATTTACCTGTAGGTAGCTTTGTATCGTTCCCAGCAGAAATTATTAGAACGTCTACAAAAATTGTTAAGCAAGCATCCGATGAAATTACTTCTGGAAATGCTCAATTGAGAGCGCGAGGGCTTCAAAGATTGGCTGGCTTTACAACATCTATGAGTGCTTGGGAAGGAATGGCTATTACCGCAGGAACTCTTGCAGGGCTTACACCAGAAGAGCAAGAATCTGTTCAGAACATTTCTCATACGCCTTGGTCAAAGGCCACAAGGATTCCTTATCGTGGTGAAGACGGGCAGTTATATGTTGCAGACACACAGTTCTTAGATTCGTATAGCGTTCTAAAAGAACCTATAAAAGAAGTTATGCACCGTATACAGTCTGGTCAGCTAAAGGGACAAGCCTTAGAAAAGTATATGGCTGAAGCTGTTGTAGATGGAAGCTCAAAACTTTTAGCTCCTTATCTTGGACAGTCTATTATTACTGAATCTATTTCAGATCTGACATATGCCGCAATGAATGACGCAGGTAGATCACCATCTGGCGAACAACTTTTTCCTGAAAATGAAACAAGGCTCAATAAAGCTATAACTATGTTTGAGCATCTTGGAAGCGCAATGATGCCCGGATCTTTAAACAGCGTTATGAATGTTATTGATGCGGGTCAAGGCGCTAAACGAGCAGCGACAGGCACAGAGAAAAAAGATTTAAGTGCTGAACTACTTGCAAACTTTACAGGCGTTAAGTTCTCAAAGCTTGATCCAGCAGATAATTTATTTTACGCGGCTCAAGACTATATGGCCTCTAAGCGTGGCTTTATGAAAGGCAAGCCTGACTATGAAGTAGAGCCAGAAGAACTTCAAAGGCGTGTAAAACTCAATCTTGAAGCAAACTATTCTGCACAGCAAGACCTGTATCTAAAAGTAGAGGCCGCTAGAGATTTAATAGGTACTGAAAGAACCTATGAAATGCTAGTAAATGGTGGTTTGAGTCGCAAAGCTGCTCTGGCTTTGATGAACAATCACTATTATGATTCTACTTGGGCAGATCAAAACATGGCTGGTCTTCTGAAGATGCCCGGAACAAATGAAGAGATGCAAGAGACTATTCAAAAGATTACAGAAGAGCAGTTGAAGTATCGTTATAGCCCACTGATTCCAGTAGACGAAGAATCTGTACGCGCACGAAACGAGCGTGATAGGCTTGCTAGAGGCGGTGAGGTCACAAATGTTCCTAATGCTCCTATGGAGCCTGACGAGCGCATCAATAAAGTTACAGGGCTTCCATACAACGAAACTGCTGGGCCTGCCTTTATGGACGAAGAAGATCCTATGAGGCGTCTACAGCTTTCTGAAGGCGGCATTACAAGGCGCTTTGCTGTTGCCAAAGGTGGCCTACCTAAAGATATGTATAGGCGTGACGGTAGCATTAAATCTGCACAAGGATTTCTTGGCCCCGTTAAAAATTTAGAAACTGGAAAGACTATGACAGAGCTTTCCATAGATTTAGAAATAGGTGGCAAGAACGTACAGATTCCTACTATGGTTCCAACCCTAACGTCTGAAGAAATAGAAATATTACAAAGTCAGAATTGGGAAGGAAGGGCCAAAGAGCTTCCGCGTTCTATTGTTCGTAAGGCTGTTGACCACGCTAGAAAGAGAATGGATGCTGGATTAAATCCGTTTTATCAAGATGATGAGGGGCGTGAAGGAAAGGCTAAAGGTGGTAAGATTGACAAGAAGAGTATGGCCTGCAACAGTCCTCGACGTACACCTAGCCATCCTAAGAAGTCTCATGTTGTAAAAGCCTGCGAAGGCGGTAAAGAAAAGATCATTCGCTTTGGTGAACAAGGCGCTAAGACTGCTGGCAAGCCCAAAGCAGGCGAGTCAGCGCGTATGAAGGCCAAGCGCAAGAGCTTCAAGGCTCGTCACAGGCGTAACATTAAGCGCGGCAAGATGTCTGCGGCTTATTGGGCTGACAAGGTTAAGTGGTAACGCTCAGTAAGGTTGTATGGCGTGATGCCGCTGGAGGCTCAAACATGGGCTGGCGTCCTTTACTAGCTTTAAAAGAACAAGAGACTGCTACAGTAATTTCTTGTGGGGCTATAATCTATGAAGACGATGAAAAAATAATTATATGTCCACATATGATTATTGAAAACAATGAAATATCAGAAGGCGATGCAGAGATTGCAATACCAAAGACTTGGATAATTTCAAGAGAAAATTTATTAGGGCTACCGCCGGGAGATTAATAATATGGGAGACTATAAAAGAGCGGCACAAATGTTTCTAAAATTTGCGGGGCCGATGAGTCCTAGTGGTAGAGCATTGAGTGCTATAAGTAATTTTAGTGGTGTTGGTCAAATGGAAGGCTCTGTAAGTCACAAACCAAATACTGTTACCCCTAGCCTAAGAACAATGAACGAAGGCGAGCAGGCTATGGCTAAGAAAGATATGAAAGGTCGAAAAGGATATAATCAAGGCGGCAAAGTAGATTATAAAGACATTGGACATATGCACACTAAAGTTTGTGGACACAAATAATATGCCAATAAAAAAAGTAAAGGGTGGTTATAAGTGGGGAAGTCGCGGAAAAGTTTATAAGCGTCGAGAAGATGCAGAGAAGCAGGCGGCGGCTGCATACGCCTCTGGCTATAGAAAAACCTATAACGAAGGGAGTAGAGTTAATGAAGCAGGCAATTACACGCAGCCTACAATGCGTAAAAGATTATTTGAACAAATTAAATCAGGCTCTAAAGGTGGGGCAGCGGGTCAATGGTCTGCGAGAAAAGCTCAGATGCTGGCGAAGCAATACAAAGAAAAAGGTGGCGGCTACAAAAGCTAAGTTTTATATAAAACTATACAAAAGGAATCTTCGTGACTCTTAAAAAATCTCAACAATCTTTAAAGGATTGGACAAAAGAAGATTGGGGTACAAAGTCTGGTAAGCCTTCGACGCAAGGCCCAAGTGCTACAGGAGAAAGATACTTGCCTAAGAAGGCTAGAGAGTCTCTTAGCTCTGCTGAATACGCAGCAACCTCTGCAAAGAAAAGAGAAGACACAAAAAAAGGCAAGCAGTTCTCCAAGCAGCCCAAGAATATTGCTCAAAAAACTGCTCGCCATAGGGCCAATAGGGGCGGCTTCCTTGCCAACGCTATGCCTACTGGCAAACCCTGTTGATTGCATCAATCTCTGTCTCTAACTTTGCGTGTATATCCCCAGTAATTTCTTTAAAGGATCTAATCGCCGCACGAATTAATACTTGAGACTCTTCTTCCTTGAAGACCTTGGCGATGTGATGATCTGGTAACTCAGTATGCTCAGTGACTAGAACACCATCTGAGTCTATCAAGATCTTAAAGCCAATAATAGTTCCTTCTTTCATACCGCTTCCTTTTAATTATAATTCACAAGCTCCACCAACGCAAGCTAATGTTTGCGATCCCTCCGTAAAGTCATCTGACTCATTCAAATCCCAATCAAAAGACTCTGGGAATCCTTTCATCATCTCATTATATTCTTTCTTTGTGATCTGCTCATAGGGTGCTTGAGCGTATGTATGATTGTCATACGGCAAGAAAGATATGCCAGAGATTGTATCAAAGTTATTGTATACCCAATTACCGATTTCAAGAAAGTCTGAGTCACGGTAATACACTGTGATGCTAGGCTTGTGTTCACACCAATGTTCTTGGTATACGGCCCACAACTGTAGTTGCTCCATTCCTGTCTGCTCTGAGGCGAACACAGCAGCCTCTGGAGCCTTCTTAGGGAACGAGAATACCTTAGTACTGGGTGAAAGGTTATCTATTTCACAAGGCACTCCAGCGTCTTCTAAGACCTTACATAGTGGATCTCGCACATCAGCCCTAACCCGTCGAATATAATAGGGGGCATAACGTCCGTGTATGCCTGACGCAGAATCTACAAGTTGGGATACCGTACCGCTAGGCTTAACGCAAGTGATAGCTGTACTCTGAGGAATGCCAAGCCGCTCTGACCAAAGCTTATTAGTTTCGATGGCTTCATTGCGTAGCTTCTCTAATAAAGATCCTAAGTTGGGATTGTCTAAGGTTAAGAGTGGGTTGTCTAGAATACCAGTAAGACTAACGCCCAACAAAGACTCTTCCTCAGTATTAGTTTTCCAGATATTTCTTAAGTATCTAAAGTCCGTTAAGGTAGCTTGGAGAGTACCCAAGATAGTCGCAACTCGTACTTTTCTCCTAAGACTGTTAAGCGTATCTTCCGGTCTGACGACCACTTCTGAAAGGTTGCAGAATTGATTTGGTCTAAGGATGATTTCACTGCAAGGGTTCGTTCCGAAATCTCGTTCACTATCCCGTCTACCGTTTCTTGCAGCTTGTTTTTGACTTGCAGCACGGCTGAAGATTCCGCGCTCTCCGCTTTGTGATTCATGTAGGCTACTCCATTCGTTAGAAAATAAATTAAAGGAAGGCTTGCTGGTATAGCAGGCACTATTATTTGCAAGGCCGCGTTGGGGTTCTGTATTGTACCAAGCACCATGCTTTGCTTGACGAATATCATCGTCCTGTAAATCAGAGAGGCTGATTAAAGCACTGCGTCTTACCCCTCCAACAACAACTATTTGAGCGATTTTGCAGCAAAGATCGTGGCATTCAAGGGGCGTAAGCTTTCGTCCAGCCGCTCCGTTAAATAATCTAACTGTAAATTTGAAGAGGTCAACAAGAGGTTCTGGGCCACTTGCTCTACCTCCAAAAGTTTTAAGGCTGGAACCCGCAGGTCGAACTCTAGATGTATCCCATTCTGGTATTTGACCACTATACAACAACGAAACCAATTCCCTAAACGATTTCGCCCATCCAATTTTTGAATCCGGTACATGAATGACTGTATCTGTTGCATGGAAATCCTCTGCAATTTCTGGAAGTTTAGAAACGTACTTTTCTTCGACGCTAAATCCTACTCCTGTACCACACATAAGGACATACATCATCTCATCAAAGGCGCGAGGACTATCAATAGCGAGATAGCTACAGTTAAAGCCTGCTACATTGTCGCGGTCTAATGCTTCTCCTGCGGTCATAAGCGCCCTCATAGAAGGCATAACCTCTAGATCGTAAATAGATTTAAAGATTTCTGAGACATCGAAATCATTTAAGTATCCTTTGTCTACCCAATAATTAACGTATCGGTTGACAGTTTCTTCCCATGTTTCTCTACGCTGTTCTTCTGGTAGGTAACGAGCGTATCTGCTTTTGTGTATGTATTGTTGATAAGCGTCCAATTATATTACTCCTTTCTTGGGTGGTATACTTTGACCAGTTTTTTATTTCAGTTAGATTCCTTCCGCATCCTATACAAACATCATCCTTTAGTTTGCATATCTTTGTACATGGTGATTTCATTCCATCTCATCTATAGTATTCAAATCATTTATATTTAATTTATATTTGTCTCTTTTCTTCAGAGGCTTGAAGCGTTCTTCATCTTTATCTTCGTGTTTCTTTCTTTTGTGGCGGCTGAATTTTTCTAGGCGCTCGCGCTTTCGATCATTCATCATCTTCCAAGCTTCCTCGCTTTGTTACATCTATCCAATCTTCTGGAATGCTATCTTCAGAGAACCATCTAAATTCTTTTGAAGATGCCCACTCAGCATGATTGCGTTTTGTGCCATCTTTTCTGCGCTTTGCTTGAGGCATTGGTGCATTGGGATCAGCAAACAAAAAGACTAATTCAGTGTCTTCAGGCAGAGCCTTAGCAATCCAAACATATTTATTGTATTCGCTATGATCCCAGAAGCGGCCCTTAGCTTCTAAATAAATTTTCTTACCATCAACCTCTTTGATAAAGTCAGGGTGATAAGTATGCTCAACAATATAATCAACCTTCTCTGAGTGAAAGCTCCATTGATTAAGTATGCCAGAGTGTAGTTCATATTCCCAGTTTGAATCGTAGCCAGAAACAACATTTTTTTCTTTTGGGCGTCTAACTCTTTGGGGCCGTGTACCCTTTCTTATTTTTGGTTTCAATGTATTGTTTCCTTTTCTTGCGTATCACCATACATATGATGCAAATGATAATAGATCTGTATTAATGCCTGCTCATCTAAATATTTTTCTTGTATTATTTTTGTTGCACAATAACAAATTAAAATTTCTAGCGGCAAATTCTCTATCATGATAAATCAAGATGACTATAAGAGTCAATAGGTCTAGATGGATTACGCCTATATAATTTCTTCAGCCTCTTACGAGTCCAATTTTCTGTAAAGGCAGACATAAAAAATTGACCTTCAACAAAATAATGGCTGTTCATTTTCATATAATCTTTATAATTATCTGGTCTAATTTTAGCTGCCTCTTCTTCTGACATAAGACTATGAAGCCATTGAAGAGAAATCTTCTCGACCTGACGATTAATCTGCTTCATTATTTTTCTATTCATACAATCTCTTCTACCCTTGGAGCAACCTCAACGTGCGTCAGATATGTGGGGCCATTAGCATACTTAAATGCTCTTAAGCCTCTACCATTGTTAGCGTCTTTATAACACTCAAACTTATAAGAACAGTAGTTACAATTTCTATTCAGCTTCATGTTACCTTTCTTGCCATCAGGCACAGACTCATAACATCTTGCTGGAGGCGTAGCCAGCTTCAAGGCTTTACGAACATCTTGAATCTGTTTGCTTATGTTGGGCTTGTCTAGCTCTTCTGGGCGATATAGACAAAGCTCACCGCTCTCTTTGTTAATAACTAAGAAGCCGCCTTCAGAAGACTTTTCAGCTTCTTCATAGCCAGCAAGCTGCGACATATATCCAAAGGGATCATCTTCTCGCAGGCGTCCTTCACGAAACTTATTGAAGGCTATCTTAGATGCAGTCTTTACGTCTACTACTTCGCCATCAATCTTACAGTCGATATGCCCCTTGATCCCACGAACATCTATTTCTTTTTGTTCGTCACTGACTTTGTGGCCTGCGGCACGAACAAGCATAAGAACAATTTCTTCAAGGATATGTCCGTAAAGAAACTTAATTTGTGTAGCTGGAGAGGGTACTGAAGATTCAGAAGGTAGGTTCTGCTCGTACCAAAGCTGCCTAGCTGGGCGACCAATGTTAGACATACGCAAGGTAAACTCAGAGTTTCTTTCTGAAGGCCTTGCCCATGCTAAAACGGAATCTTTAATACGAGCTAGTGTAAAGTCCAGATCTTCTTCTGATAAATTAAATTCACGGCCTTCGGATAACTCTGAAAGCTGTCCATAAATATCGTCAATCAGTGTGTCAAGTTTCATGCTCTATGCCTTACGAAGCGACACTTGCGTGTCTTTGAATTGTAGTGTAGATACTTTACACCAAGCTCTTTTTGAAGTGGAGTCTTTGCAGATAATCTACTATCCTTATAAGACTTCACATCTATCAAAGTGATCTCACCTTCTGGATTCATAGCCACAATGTCCACTGGCCCTGTACATCCACAGTTCTTGAACACATGATAGCCGTTGTCCCATAGCCATGTAACGGCATAGTGTTCTGCTAAGTCACCGACTCTGTTAGGTTCGTGCTGTGTTTTCATATCATTAACCTATATTTATATAAAGTTCCCTTAACGTGTTTTCTTTCTACTTCATAGGCTCCAAATTTTGCCATTCTCAAATTTCTCATGCAGGCAGAGGCACCCGAACCTGTCATGCCTGTTCGCTGGGCCAACTTCTCTAGCGTTATCCACTTACCATCACACATAACATCATAAATTTTTTTATGGCTACCTTTTAATTCATTGCCCTCAATATCATAAGCTTTTGGAAACATATCTATTTGTTTATTTAACTCATCAGTGTGTTTCACTCCAGTTATCTCCTATCTTGTACTCACCATCAAGAGGGCAGAATAATTCTAGCTCCTCACCCGACTGCTTTATTGCATCAACCCCCAGCATTCCTGTTGTATCAGCTACAGATTCTTTTACTTCTAACTGCCACTCGTCATGCACATTACAAACAAAGTGTGCGTCCAAAGTGTTGAGCCTGATTAGCTGATTGAAATTTATCATAGCCTGCTTCATAACAATAGCGCCTGCACTTTGAAGCAGTGTGTTCAGCGCGGCGTGTTCAGAACGTACATATAGCTTGCGTCCATCAAGACCCTTCAAGAAACCTTTTGAAGCCGCTCTGCCAACTGAGTCTTTAAGATGTTTAAATGCAGGGAGATTATCGAAGAAACGCTTTCTAAGTTCCGAACCATCACGTTTGTTTCCTCCAACCACACTTCCAAGTTTTTCATCTCCTGCTCCGTATAAGAGTGCATAGATAAATGTCTTCGCCTGATTTCTTGATTCAAGTCCTGCAAGTCTTTGGTTAGCTGAGTGTATGTCTCCGTGGAGTATTTCATCTTTGAATCCCTCGTCCTTCATGTAGTGTGCCAGCATACGCAACTCAAGTCCACTGGCGTCAACACCCACTAGCTTGTATCCTTCAGCAACAATCCAACAGGCGCGACACTCTTTGCCGTAGGGGGCTGAGAGGTTAGGAACTTGTGCCATGTTTGGGCTGTTATGTGTCATGCGACCCGTGATTGTTCCGTTAGGATTTACAAAGCCACGAACACGATCATCGTCATGGGCCTCTTCAAGCCAAGAAGATACTTGAGCTATTCGCTTCTGAAGCAGAAGGTACTCAGCAATCAAGGTAGCTTCTGGAATATCTTTAATCTTACTGAGCGTAGATTCATCAACGATTGGTTGGCCCGTAGGAGTAAACTTCTTAGGCTCCCAACCAAAGTCAATTAGATATTCACCTATCTGTTTACGTGATCCAAGGTTGAATGGTACTTCTTCAATGCGTACAGCCTTACGCTTAACTGCAATTTCTTCATACTCTTCTTGAGTCAGTCTGCTTTTCTTTGTTGATCCCTCAATGAGAGCCATCTTAGAAAGCGCACCTGTCTTTGTGAAGTGAGCAAGCAATACAGTCTTAAGCCGCTTAGGCCTAAAGGTTTTTTGAACTTCACGTTCAACTTCTTTTAGGCGGTCAGTCAGTTCAGCAACCAGAAGGCTTGCGGCTTTAACGTCCAGAAGAAATCCATGCTCGCGTTGATCAGCAATAATTTTTAGTGTCTCATGCTCAAGAGTAACTGACTGCCGACTAAAGCCACGAGACTCAATCTTAAGATTATTAAACATCTTTGCATTGAGTACGGCATCATTGCGACAGTAGTTAAGCATCTCAGGACTATACTCACCAAACTCTGTGTGGTCTATCTTCTGAAGGCCAATACGATAGCCCCAAGACTCAAGGCTATGGCCTCCCTCACGAGTAGGATTGAACAGTCGAGAAAGAACTAATGTATCTACAATGGCTCTACCATCTGCAAGATCTATGTTGTGTATTTTTTTTATAGCTGGGAGATCATAACCAATAATGTTATGGCCTATCAGCTTGTCGGCTGTAGATAGATGAGCCAGCCCCTGAACAATCTCAGTAGGCCCAAAGGTCTTTGTCTCGCCTGAGTCGGGATCGACAGCAGCAATACACCAGATCTTTGTAGGCTCAAGGCTATCAGCCTCAATGTCAAATACTATGCTCTTCATAAGCGGCTTTGGCCTCTAGTTCATCCATACGATTAGGATGCTCAACTTCAATGTAAGCCATCCACACTGCTAATACTATTACCCAACCGATCATAACTCAAGCTCATCTTGTTCTTCTGCTTCCATTGATATTTCACTGAGCCTGCCAGTATTTTTATCATAGAAGAGATGCGTAGCAATTCCTGTGTCGCCAGTATAACGAGACTTAAGAACTCTAACTCTTGTTGTGCTGGCCTCAATTGGATCCTCAGATTGTTGATTACGCTCAAGAGAAATTACACAATCAGATAACTGTGCGATGCTTTGAGAACCTCTCATGTGACTAAGGTTTACTTCAATGCCATTCTCATGCCCACGATTACCATCAATCCTACGCAAGTGTGAAACAAGAATCAAGCCCACTCCAGTTTCTTCAACCAGCGTTCTAAAATTGTGCATAATACAATCTATGTTTCGGCGCTCATCACCATCTGTTGTCATCGACAATAGCATATGAAGGTGATCAAATACTATCCACTTGCATTCAAGGCCTATAGCCATGAAACGTAATTTAGAAAAGATACTATCGACATCATTCATTCCAAGGTGTGCATGAATATAAACACGATTCTCGTTGTGTCCTCCATAAAGAACATTAAAAAAATTATCTATTTCTTCTTCGGTATACTTGGCTCTAACGCTATCAATGTGTAGACGATCATTGGCCTCAATAGAAAGTATACCATCTACTGTACGCCTCCAATCTTCTTCAAGAGCGATAACACCGACGCGATCATTAGTATTAGTAATCAACCAGTGCTGAAGCTCTCGCGTCACACTAGACTTACCAAGGCCTGTGCCTCCCGTCAAAGTTATTAATTCTTTTTGTCTTAGACCTTCAAGCTTATCATTGAGGCCGTGCCAAGGATAAGGTACTGATTCTTTCTTCTCGCGCTTCTTGTAGTTGTCACGCTCTTCACTGACGTTTAGAATCCCAGACGGCGTATAAAGTTTTGAACCCCACCACGCAGTAACATAAGCTTTGTGGTGGCCCAGCTTGAGCATCTCATTAGGATCTTTGAACTCAGGTGGGAGATTGAGGATCTTAGCTTTTCCGGGCTTGAGGATACGCGCCACTTTCTTTGCGGCTTCTTTTCCGGGCTTGTCGTTGTCGAATGAAATGACCACCGTATCAAACGATTCAAGGAACTCAAGATTTTCTTGGACATCTTTGACTGCGCCTTGCGCTCCATTCTTAACAGATACAACCGGCCATTTACTCCCCAGAAGTTCGTATGCCGCCATAGCATCACATTCACCTTCAGTGATCGTAATGTATTTGCCGCCCGTCTGCGCCACTTGCTGACCAAAAAGACCAGTTCCTTTGGGCGAGCCTGACCAAGTAAATATTTTATTTTCTCTGCGAATTTTAGTAGCGACTTCTTCATTGTTTATGTACGCTGGATAATGATGTTCAATAATTTTACCGGCTTCATCCTTGACTGACCGGACGCCATATTTCTTTGCAGTTTCAAGGGATATCCCTCTGTCTGTTAGTGCATGATAAAACACACTTTGTGTATCCTTAAATGAATTGTTGTCGTTAGATCTTTTGAAGCTATTAAAGTCTGCCACGTTGCCTCCCATTGCAGATTCATAGTCTTTAAAAAAAGTCCCGCAACTAAAACATTTTGCAGAACCGTTTTGATTTACGGAGACAGGATCGCTGCCTCCGCAATTTGGACAAGGTTTTTGATAGGCCACAAAGTCGCCCATGTTTATTCCTCCGTTTCATTGTCCTCAACCAAAGCTTCATCTTCAAGGAACTCTTGCATCTTGGAATGCAGAGCAACTGAAGAAGCCTGTAAGATTGTTAAGTCTGCTTGCAGTGCGTCCATTCTTTGTTGGACAGTAACAAGAAGATTGAATGTTGCCTGACCTTCGCCAGACAACTTCTCAACATCATAGGTTTTATCTTCGTGCGTGTATCTATAATTCATTATAATTCATCTCCATCGTTGTCATCAGAAACAATATCAAACTCTGCTCCATCTGGATTTGCATATTCAATAAGATCTAATACTTGCATGGCCTGAAAGTCTAGACCTTTATATGAAGTACCATTCCAAGTAGTTTCCCACTCTTTGTATTGAACACGAACCTTTGAACCATTACCAACAGCAACATTTAATGGCTGTTTGTTGCGGTCTAAAAGTTTTGGGGCAGAACGAATCATACCATTGGGGCCATTAACTTTACGTTTAATTAAAAGGGCTGGGCCTTCTTCCATGTCTTTAACCGTAAAGCCGCGAGATCTAAAATCATTTGCAACCTCATCATCTACTACAAGATTAACTGTATACACAGGGGTATAAGTTGTATTAGGTGTAGTAACAGAAGCCCAATAAGCAATGCCTTCAACAAGTGCCATAATAAAATCTCCTTAAGATTTGTTAAACAAGAAAGTGATGTAACGCGGAATACAACTAATAACATAATCTTCAGTCAATGCTTTTGCCTCCTTTTCTGACATTAGATTAATCCAACTAATCATATTTCTCATAGCGTCTGAAGATGGTAAGCCAGTACCTAGCCCCATAACAAACGCACGACAAAGATGATCTTCAACATCAAAAACCTCATCCATTACTCATAGTCTCCTGTAAGTATAGTCATCTTTACAAGATCTAATAGAAGATTAAACTTTTCCATATCAATATCAGATACTACTCTTAAGTCTTCTCCAGTATCAACTATTAAGATAAAAGGATATCTTAACTCTTCTTCATTTGAAGAGTCTTGTAATTTTTTAAGACCTTCAGTAACTTTATCGTTAAGAGATTTCTTTTTATCTTGTTTAAAATTACCTTGTATAACTTTCAACGATTACCTCCAGAACCTTTTATCACTCCACGTTCAGCACGACTGCGTAGTTTAGAGAGATTATACTCCGCAACAGTAGACAAGTCAACCCCCTGATCTTTCAATAACATAGAAAGATTCCAAAGGACATCACCGGCTTCTGATATCACATCATCTATATTGACATTTTTATCGTCGCCCCTTAACATAGGCTTAATAAATAAATCAGATAGTTCTGCTGACTCAACCATCAAAGATGCGATAGGATAAAACATATCTTTGTATTGTGCCGTTTCAGCGGCAGCTTTTTGATAGTCATCAAATTTCATTTTGAGCTTTCCTGTATTAACCAATCAAGATAAACACGAGCTTTCCTAAGATCTTCTACACCATTTTTGTATTTAAATCTATGTAAATATTTCATAACATTTCCAGCACAGTAGTCACAAAAGCCGGGGCCAAGCTGTTGCTTGATATAATCAATTGCTTCTATACCGCCTTTGTTGTAGTGCTGTGGTTTTGTAACAGCATTATGTTTATCTTGAGGATGATAAAGCTTTCCGGTTATAGTACTAGATCTAATATTATTCCATTCTTCTGGTGTTACATCATCAATACTCATAACTTACCTCCATATTAAATGTAATCAGTTAATATAAAAACAACACTAAAGAAAATAATTATTCCAAAAGCATACCAATATTCTGGCATGGTGTAAATAAAATGTTTTATGCGGTCTTTGTCCATCTCATTGGCCTCCCTTTCTGTAACCAATCAAAGAATTTAAATTCATAATATTTGTTGTATGCTGTAACAGTGTCAGGATCTTTGAACTCGTCGGGCATACACTGAGGCGGGTCAACAAATCCTTTACTCTCAATGCTTTGCGGGGCTTTGCTAGTAAAGAACTTTAACTTATCCCAACTCTTATGGTTATGATTGAAACGCTTTTCAAACTCTGTACTGAGGGCTTCAAAGTGTTTATACAACCATTCGTAATGTTCCTTACTTTGTCTAGCCCAAACTGTACTAGGATGATTGACATGAGCCGCAAGATAAAACTTATCATCATGTTTATCCATGACCCAGCGTTTAGCCTTGCGGCCTGATTCAGTGCGACCTTCAACAAGATTACCGTCAAGGAAACGATGAGCAGTAGAAAGAATCTGTGCGGTTTCCAGCGGCATCTTAACAATGTGCTGGTCACATAAACTTTCTGCGGCTTTGCGTGGGCATTTACTTCGATAAAAGATATTCATATTTAACATCCTCTAACACATATTAACAAAGCTATTCATATGTACAGTTGCGATATGAATGTTACCATCCATACAATACTGATAAGCATCTGCTAGAGCGTGTGCCGCTTTCGCAACCAAGACCGCTTGCTCATCTTTGTTTATTCCTTCGCACGAAAATGTAATTTCATGCAAAAGTTTCATTTCTTTTTCGCCGTCTTGTTGTTCGTAAATACGAATGATTGAATCATGCCAGAGCATTTCAGTCGATATCATTAGGCTGATCTCCATTATTTTTTATCTTTACTTCTTTATCGCAGTCATCACAAAATGCTTCGGTGTAGCTATCAAGTTGGGCCACACCAAACTTTTTTTCTAAGTTATTCCAATAGATATCACCCCGCCATATCAAGTCTGTGCCGTTGCAGACCGAGCAGTTGTATCGGTAATAAGAATTACTCATATCTAGTCTCCATGATCCGACCAATGATAGTCTGCGTTACTCATGTCATCAGCAATAAGATCGTATATGTAATCAATATTAATCCAGTTAGTAATATCAATTCCATAGGCTTCTACTGAAACGAGTTCAGCTAAACCCTCCTCACCATGATTTATATAAGTAACTTTAACATCTAAAGTCATCCAAGGGCAGTCGAGTTCTACATCAAATTCTTGATGCCCATACATACTAGCGGTTCCCATTTCTTACCTCCTCATGTTTTATAAGAGTATCCATCACACTAATAGGGCTGGTATAACCTGCGGCAAAGCCCTGCATAAAACGAGTCAGGCTATCATCTTCACCTAACAAACGCTTATAGCGTCTATAGTATTTTAGATGGTCTGATTTTTGGTCACGAAAAAACTGTCTCCAGAATTGAAGTTCTTCTAACCTATTCATAATATTCTCCTAAGAATGTGTGTATCCATCAGGCTCTATTGCTAACCACATACCATTCCATTGTACACAGACAGCACCATCGCCCCCAATAATATTTTGGACTGAGCGTCGAAACCTCAAATAACTTTTACCTTCATTCCAGAACATCCACTTTCTTTTGAGTGATTCTTGTTGGGGTTTAGTTAGTTGCATCGTTACCTCCAGTCCTCACGCTAAAATCTAGGCAGTTATTTTCAATAAGATTTTCTAAATAGTTTATTACTTCCGGTAAGGTAATTACGCCTAGATTTTCATCAACTTCCATTTCCAATTCAATAGTTACAAGAGCCATAATAATCTCCTAAAATAAATACAACGCATATGTACTACACTTTTTTAGCTCACCGTTCAATCCAATATAGATTGGTAACGAGCTACCCATATTGATCTGCATTTCTTTTTTATTTTTAGCGACCAAATATTCAACACCTTCATCGGCTTTAAAATCTTTGAGTCGTTTAACGTGTCGCCAAATAACCATACCACCAGTATTGTTTTTGTAATGGGTTACATAATACATATTACTTTCCTTTGTGGTTGTTGATCCATTCTTCAACGGTGTCACCAGACTTGGCGGCATCGTCCCAGAATTTATTTAAGTCTTCTATAGACCATTCGCTCTGCTCTTGATGTAGACAGTCCAGAATAAATGCACAATAGTCCTCGTCATTCATTGCTGATCTGACTAGCCTATGAGTATTAATCATTTTTTCTTGTCGCTGTTTCATATAGCCCCTAAACAAAAAGCGCCCCGAAGGACGCTATAGTTTTTAGTAGTAACCTTCACGCACTCTATGAAGGACATTGAAGATCTCCGATTCAGTGAAGTGTAATTCTCTTAACGATTCAGCCAAGCCACCATAATCTGGATTGGGCTTTATATAAATATAAAGCTGAACAAGAGATTCAACATCAACATTATCAGGCCGCGATACGGAATACATCAGAGTTTACCACACGGCGTACAACATCTTGCCGCTTGTGACTGACTGAAGCAATATTGATTTCTGATTTTTTACTTGGTGCTGGAGCATGAGTAGACCAATCAGTTAAAGTATTATATAAAGCCCATTGATTGCGGCCTTGCTTTTCAGAGTATTGCGACCATGCTTTAGCAAGATAAGTTAGTGCGCTATTGAATCGCGGTAACTTATCAAACACTGCTGACCATGACACACCGCTTTCATTTACTGCGGCCCGTACAAGGTCTAGACAACCGGCGGCTTCAGCAAGAGAAAACATTACTTGCTTTTCAGTCACTGGGGTTTTATACATTTCAGCCCAACGATCTCGCTCTCGGTCAAATACTTCTAAACATTTAACAATGGTTCGTGATGCTCTGTCGATATCTAAATTCTTTGTGTGCCTAGCTTTGAATAATGCTGCAGCATCGCCAATAAATACTTGACCATTAAAGCAAGCTGACTGATGAGCGCCAGCCGACATAATAAAAGAGAAAGTACTATTAAGCGATGTTACACCAAGCAATGTTAAGCAGGCTGTATCACCGTCTGGTGTTGTATACATATGGCTTGGCAATCTATATTTAACAAAGGTTGCCGCACCATTATGGCTAGTTTCAATTTTTTCTACGATGCCATCAGTATCTAATTCGCTTCGCATAATGATAGCGCGTTGAGCATCAATTAATTTTTTGGGTGCAACAGGTTTATAATTTGTACCGTGTACCCCAAGCTCCTCATAAGTATCTGTTCGGACAACAGAAACCTTTTTAGAAGGATGCCATTGATCGGTTGTCTCATCAAAATAAACTAAAGGGACTGTTGCTACATCAAAGTCAGCGGAACCATAACCCTTATCAAAAATAGAGGGTTGAAACTCACGATTAAAAATTGAAATTACATTTTCCATTTTAAACTCCAAAAGGTTTAGTTTTACACCATTAAATAGTCGTAATGAACTTTAGAAACTTCAAAGCCATCAGACCACTTTGGACTCTTAGTAGATAAATAATTACACCAAGTATCCCAAAGATTTTCAGTACCTATATTGTGACATATAGATATATACTTGTTTATCTTTTCATCTCTTTTATCTTGAGACTTCAAAGACTTTGGTAACTTTAAAATCTTTTCATCAATACCATACAGCCTAATATTATGAAGGTCAATACAACCTACTAAGCCTGCTGATAATTGACAAACAAAACCAGCTTTAACCATACCAAGACCGTCAACACGAAGAAAGATTTTCATAAGTGAATATGCTTTTTCGGTATCGGGTTTACTTGAGTTTATAACTGCAAGATATTGATTGTGGATGAAGTCCTTACGTTTAGTTATATATTCATAGGCTCTCCGCTTGTTACCCCAAAGGAATTTAGAATTAATCCCATGTTGTTTTACATCTGCCATTTGATTTCCGACAGACACCCAAGGTTGCTGAATGCTCAAGACCACCATAGTAATTACATTAACTAGATTATCACTAGATTCTTTTGCGTAATCTTGGATCGCTTTTGCATGAATAGAATACATACTTACCTCTCAGTGCTGAAATCCAATGGCTCTAAGCCATACATTAAAAAGTCTACTTGAGACTGAGAAAGGCGAGGCATAGCCTCACCAATACTCTTTCTACCTTTCTGCCAATCGTCTAATTCCTCAAGGCTCGCTGGGATTCTAATAACTTTTGGGTTATCATCAGTAAGGCAAGAGAAAAATATAAAATCAGTATGCGACATTCTTGACAGCCTCCTCATCACTTTTTTCTTGCAGCTTCTTAAGCTGTTCCTCAAGCTCTTTAATCTTATCGCCACGATTATTAATAAGATCATTGCGGTTATCAATAATATCTTTTAGGCTTGCAATCTTTTCGGATACAACAGTCGATAAAAGTTTAATAAGATCTTCAACATCGCAAGAGTTTTTTATATAAGCAAGCATGTCGAGGCCACTATCAAAACAGTAATCTACAATTTCTTCTTTGGTATAATTGTTATCTTGGGCGGCATCCATGATTTCTTCTAAATCATAAAACTCAATAGAAACATCTGAGTCATAATCAGCAACGTCAACTTCTACAGTAATATATCCAGATACAGAAGGCATAACATTTTCTCCGTTAATTTAAGTGATGCCAGCATTGGGTTAGATAGGGGCTGGCTAACCTATATACAGGCCGACCTACTGTTTTCAGTCTCCTGCTTCTCAGCGACCCAACAGCCGCCGCTTAATACGAAAGGATCTTTAAAGCCCTTTCACCTTGTTCAAGGGCTTTAAAGTCCTGAAGTATTTTCAACATAAAGACTCTGATATACTTCGTCACGGTTGGTATTCCAAGGAAGGCCACGACAACTCATACAAATATTATCGTCGGCTTCGGCATCAAATAATAAATGTTTTTCGGATACTTTATTTTTACATTTGCCACACTCTTGAAACCATCCAGTAGGATACTGGCCCCAGAAACCACGACAATTAGACTTTCTAAATTTAATCATTCTTCATCTCCCCAGCAAGTATCACAAAGATAAAAATTATTTGAATGCCCCATAATAACTTCGCGCTGGCTAGGTGTTAAGTCAGGCCAAACATTCTGAACCAACTGATTATTATGGAAATAATTACGGTAATCGTCAGAAAAAACCTCAATAGAATTAATCGTAGGACAAGCGTGGCACTTAGCACTAATGGTTAATAACATAATATTAATCCTTTCGACAGTTTCGTAGATAAGCCTCATGACAGGCCGCTTGATAGTTTGTAAAATGTAATAGCGGATCAAATAGCCATTCGGCTACTTCAAACACACACCACTCACCATAGATTTTTTCAAGACCATACATAGTATTATCTCCGATTAAATACAAACTAAAACAACAGCAACGACAGTAAAGATATAACAGCCTGCAAGGATCATCAGGCGAGATTCTTTATACTTGGCTTCAGCGTGTGTCATCTTTATAGCTCCTTTGGAGTGTCGGGTTGAACGAGGACTTTAAATCCTAGATTTTTAATTACGGTTATTACATAAGGCGTCAAAGTTTTAGTGCCTGCAATCTCTGCAAAATCTTGAGCTTTGGGACAAACGGGATAGATATAATCTACCCCATAATTATTTCTGATCTTGACAGTAATAGTATTATTCATCGCGTTTTTTCCTCAAAGTAAAAATATAATTCTATTAGTCCTAGCACTGTCGCTGGGATTGTCACGACACCAAACGAAACATAAAGTAGAAGAAAGGTATTCATAATATTATTTCCTTGGGATTGAAAGCCCCGCCGAAACGGGGCGATATAATATTTACTCGCTGTCAGGCTCTTCTGTGATGTACGCCATGATTACATCTAGCTTGGCATCTAGCGTAGCTAGTCGCTTGCTGTGATCTTCTGAGGCTTTCTCAAGCCTAAACACTCGACCAGTAATCTTTTCAAAGTGATCTTTGAAGTCACCGGCTGACATCTCTGATGGCTTTGGAGAAGCCGTAGGCTTTGGAGCCGCCTTAGTTTTAGCGGGTGTCTGTGCCTTCGGCTTTTTCACCTGAATCATTTTGGTGAACTTGGCGGGAACTTTAGTTCCTTTCTTCCAAGTGTCGATGTCACCCATGGTGATTGGAGTCTCTGAATGCTCTGCATTCCACTTCAGCATTGCGGCAGGAAAGACTTTTGAAAGCCCATAAACTTCCTGCGAAGTATCGCCTGTTAGTTTAGCGAAGTGTGACCCGATGAAGTAGATTTGCTTGACGGTTGCTTTAGCAGTAGCGTCGAATGAAACGGCTGAATTGCTCATATGTAATCTCCGTGAGGGCTTTGCCCCGTAAGTTGGTTTGAGCCGAGGCTGTCATCGCCAAGGCCATTCCAAGTTAAGCGAGGCGCTGAAAATTGTCAACGTCTTTCCCTGCGCATTATGCGGTTGTGAAAGAGCGTGTGACGCGATCACGGGTGCTTGCTTGAGATTCTTCGGAGAGTTAAATAATACCGTAGGTATTTTTTATTAAGTTTTTGAAAACTCTAGAAATCTTTTTAGATTTCTAAAAATTTTTAAACTCTCTGAAGGCCTTCTAGTTTAGGAAACTAGAAAATCTCTGGCGGGGGGTTAAAAAATCTTTAGAGATTTTTTAAAATTCTTTGGAGGGTTCTGGAGATGGGGCAATAACTATTAAAAACTCTGGAGAGTTTTCAAGTGCGTAAGGCGTGGGCAGGTGTCCATGGGGGGGTGGGTGTATATATACTCAATGTCATACATTTCCAAAGACTTTGAGTGTCAACCAGTTTGTCGCCCAACTCCAAAGTCTTTAAAACGGGTAGCTAAATCTATATGTACCCGGTGGGCTACATAGTCTATTATATACTTGAAAATAGATTTTGTCAAGACTTTTGCCAACTATTACCAAAAAACAATGTATATACTACTTGACAGTTTCTAATATCAGGTATATAATGTATAGTTATGAATAAAGAATTAACTATAAAACAACAATCGTTTCTTGACAACCTTATGTCTTGTAACGGTGACGCAAAAAAAGCAGCAGAGCTTGCGGGGTATGCTGAAGGCTCATATACATCCGTAGTTAAAGCACTTAAAACAGAAATAATTGAACTAGCCGAGAGTATATTAGCTCAAAGCGCCCCTAAAGCCGCTCTAAAGCTCGTTGAGGTCATGGACAGTGAACAGCCTATACCTCAAGCTAACGTTCGTCTACAAGCCGCTCAGACGCTCCTAGACCGTGTAGGACTAGCTAAGACAGACAAACTAGATGTAAATGTACAAGGTTCAAACGGTCTTTTTATTTTACCAGCCAAACAAGAAGTAATTATTGAAGGCTCTTATGAAGAGGCGCAGTAGCAGTACTATTCCATTTGGCTATAAGCTAATGGAAGATGGAGTACATTTAGAAGAGATTGAGGACGAACTTAAAGCCCTCAATAAAATTGTTCCGCTAGTAAAAAATAAAGTTTTATCTTTACGCGAAGGAGCAATGTGGATTGAATACGATACGGGTAGAAGTATTTCTCATACTGGCTTAAGAAAGATTGCAGATCGCTATGAATGATTGGGAGACTAACCCCGATGCGTATATGCGAGACGACAACGGGAATTTTATACTCAAAAAGGATGGAACACCTCGTAAGAAAACTGGCAGACCCAAAGGTTCGTCAGGTCGAGGCTACAACTACCACTCCCAAACCAAGGCCAAGATTGAAGCAAGAAAAACTGTACGAAAGAAAGAAAAACGATTAGCGCAGGTACGCACCAAATTAGAAAACTACAAAAGGTCGCTTGACACTTCTAAGAGTACCTTAAAAAAATTAGAAGGAACTGAGGCAAAAGCCGAGGGTAAAATAACAACAGAAACGGCTAATTTGCCCAAGGCGTTAAGGACTGTCGCAGAAGAGAATGTCATCTTTAGGCCCAACGACGGCCCACAAACTGACTTTCTTGCCGCTTCTGAGACTGATGTTTTGTATGGTGGTGCGGCTGGTGGAGGCAAGAGCTATGCGATGTTGGTTGATCCACTTCGTTTTGCTCATCGGGCCGCGCATAGGGCTTTGATCCTGCGGCGTTCTATGCCAGAGTTACGCGAACTCATAGACAAATCTCGTGAACTCTACCCGAAAGCCTTTCCCGGTTGTAAGTACAAAGAAGTAGAAAAGCTCTGGAACTTTCCGTCTGGAGCTAAAATAGAATTTGGATTCTTGGAGAGAGATGCAGATGTATATCGCTACCAAGGACAAGCGTATAGTTGGATTGGGTTTGATGAGATTACGCACCAAGCTACAGAGTTTTCTTGGAATTACTTGGCTTCACGATTGCGTACAACAGATCCAGAGATTATACCTTATATGCGGTGTACCGCTAACCCCGGTGGTGTTGGAGCGCATTGGGTAAAGAAAAGATATATTGATCCTTCACCGCCCTACGAAAGTTTTAAGGGCGCAGACGGATTAACAAGAAAGTTTATACCGGCTAGGTTGGACGATAATCCATACTTAGCTAATGATGGTCGATACGAACAAATGCTGAAGGCGTTGCCACCTACGCAACGCAGACAGCTATTAGAAGGTGATTGGGAGGTTGCAGAAGGTGCAGCCTTCACAGAGTTTGATAGAAACCTTCATGTTATTGAGCCTTTTGAAATCCCAATGCACTGGGAAAGAATTAAAGGCATTGACTATGGATATGCTTCAGAATCAGCTTGTGTTTGGGGAGCCGTAGACAAAGACGATGGTACACTAATAATTTATAGAGAATTGTATCGTAAAGGTCTACTAGGCACTGACCTAGCTCACATAATATCTGAAATGGAGCTAAATGATCCAATGAGCGTTCCGGGCGTATTAGATACAGCGTGTTGGAACAGAACAGGGCAAACAGGCCCAACAGTCGGAGAAACACTAGTTAAGGCTGGTCATAAACTCCGAAGAGCAGATAAAAACAGGGTTGCAGGAAAGATTCAAATCCATGAATACTTGAAGACTCAGCAAAGCGGAAGGCCCAAAATACAAATATTTAATACTTGTCCTAACCTGATACGCGAACTTCAAAGTATTCCTCTGGATAAAAGTAACCCTGAAGATGTTGATACTCATGCGCCTGATCATGCGTATGATGCTTTAAGGTATTTGATCATGGCTAGACCAAGAGTAAATGATACTTATAGCCAAATTCGTCAGTTTCATAGAGAAACTGTATTTCAACCAGCAGACGGAACATTTGGATATTAATGAACAAAAAAGTTTGGCGACCGTTAAATACATACGGTATTTATTTTTTAGGAATTACGGTTGGGTGGACAATGATATATGCTCTCGTTAGCCTAACAACAATAGGATAATCATGTCAGAATTTGAAAATACTCTTGTAGAAAATGCCAACAATCTTTATTTTGAAAAAGTAGAAGATGAAGACGGCTTAGAGCTTAATGCTGATTCACAGATTAAATCTAATTTGGCTGGACTTATTGAAGCCCGTTATATTGAAGCAGAACTTGCAAGAGATGCTGATGAAAATCGTTGGATTACTGCCTATCATAACTTTCGTGGCCTATATCCTAAAAACGTAAGATTCCGCGAAAACGAAAAGTCTCGTGTATTTATTAAGGTTACAAAGACTAAGGTGCTTGCAGCCTTTGGTCAGCTTGTAGACGTTATCTTTGGAACAGGCAAGTTTCCGATTGGTGTATCGCCTACGGTACTTCCTGAAGGTATCTCTGAATATATGCACCTTAGTTCTCAGCCGACTGCTGGGATTGAAACTGCTGAAGCGCCAAAACCTCCAGAAAAACCTAAAGAAGAAAACGGTATTGGTTATAAAGGGGATGGTCGTGTACTAAAGCCCGGAGCCACGCTTAACTCTGGTAAAGGTATTTTTGAAGATTTAGAAGCTGCCGAAGAACTAACATTTGAAGAAGGCCCATCGCCCATTCCTGAAATGCTTGAAATTTCTCCTGCTAAAGAAGCAGCCAGAAATATGGAAAAGTTAATTCACGATCAGATTGATGAATCTAATGGTTCTACTGAACTTCGCAATGCTATGTTTGAATCTACTCTTTTTGGCACAGGCATTGTAAAAGGGCCATTTAATTATAACAAGACTTTGCATCGTTGGAATGATGAAGACGGAGAACGGGTTTATGATCCAATTTTTGTTAGAGTTCCTCGTATTGAGTTTGTTAGCGTCTGGGACTTTTTTCCTGATCCTAATGCTACTTCCATTGATGAGTGTGAATACATTGTTCATCGACACAAGTTAAATAAATCTCAGCTTAGGGCATTGCGTAAAATGCCATACTTTAACGAAGATGCTATTCGTGATTGTATGATGCTTGGCCCAAATTATGTTGAAAAAGACTATGAGTTTGAGTTAAAAGACGATCAGAGAATGTCTGATATGGGTTCAAGCCGCTTTGAAGTCTTAGAGTATTGGGGCTTAATGGATGCAGAATACGCCAAAGAAATTGGCATGGAGCTTCCTGAAGGAGTAGATACACTTGATGAAATACAGATTAATGCTTGGATTTGTAATGGCCTTGTACTCAGGGCTGTTGTTAATCCCTTTACGCCATACCGTATTCCATACAATGCCTTTCCATACGAAAGAAACCCATATAGTTTCTTTGGTATAGGTGTTGCCGAAAACATGAACGACAGTCAGCAGATTATGAATGGTCATGCACGAATGGCTATTGATAATCTGGCGTTAAGTGGTTCATTGGTTTTTGACGTAGACGAGACTATGCTTGTGGGTGGTCAAAGCATGGAAGTTTATCCCGGCAAAGTCTTTAGGCGTCAGTCTGGTATGCCCGGACAAGCAATACACGGGCTTAAGTTTCCGAACACATCTCAAGAAAATATGATGATGTTCGATAAATTTCGACAGCTTGCAGACGAGCAAACAGGTATTCCTAGCTATTCTCATGGTCAAACAGGCGTACAGAGCATGACTCGTACTGCATCTGGTATGTCTATGTTGTTAGGAGCCGCATCGCTTAATATTAAAACAGTTGTAAAAAATTTAGATGACTTTTTGTTAAAGCCTTTAGGCAAAGCATACTTCCAATGGAATATGCAATTTTTTGATGGTAAGTTAAAGACTGAAGGTGATCTAGAAATAAAAGCATTAGGTACAAACAGCTTGATGCAAAAAGAAGTGCGAAGTCAACGATTGACTATGTTTCTTCAAACTGCTCAAAATCCTGCTATTGCTCCGTTTGTTAAGATGTCAAAGCTTATTAGTGAACTAGCATATAGCTTGGATCTTGATCCTGATGAAATACTAAATGATCCCGAAGAAGCAGCACTAGCTGCACAGATTATAGGAATGCAAAACAATGCTGGACAAGGAAGTGGCGAACAAGTTGGCCCCATTGGTCAACAACCCGGAGCTATGGGGGCCGTTGAAGGAACACCTGAACAACCTGCGGATGTTGGAGTTACAGGCACTGGCGGTGGCAACATCGGAACAGGAAATGTTCCGCAAGCAGGGGAAGGCGAGTTCTCTGGCTAACTTGCTAACACTTCAAGAACAAGTAAATCAAAGACGAAAGGAAAAAGACGATGGCTAAAAAATTTCCAGATCTAACAGGCGACGGTGAAGTAACCTATGCAGATGTATTAGAAGGTCGTGGAGCTTTTGCTGAAGGGTCTTTGCTATCTTCTTTAGAAATGAGCCTTGAAGAAATAGACGATGAAGCAATTGTAAAATTAACAGGAAAAGACCCTAGCCCAGAAAGTAGAAAAGAAGCTTCAGAAATTTTAAAGTTTATGTCAGAAGCTGGAGAAGCTATTCTTGAATTAAACTCATCAAAAAAACCTACTACCCGAAAAGGAATTGCAGAATATAATAAAAAACAAAAAGAACTAACTAAAAAAGTTGATAAACTAAAAAAAGACTTAGGTTCGCAATTTAATTTTTTTAAATATCAAATTTTAAGAGATGCTGGAAGAGTAGAAAAAAATGAAGGTGGTGAAGTTGATAACTACATTGAACTTTTTGAACAAATGCAAATGTCTTTAGAGAAGGCAAAATCTGAAGAAGAAGAAAATATAATTCGTCAAAGATTTGAACAATCTACTAAAGGTTTTGATCAAAACATTATTATGCAAGCCTATAAAAAAATGGACGCTATGCGCGAACAAATGTTTGAAGGTGGATCTTTAATGGTTCCTCCAGAGCGTGAAGCATATGGTAAAGGCGGTGCAATTTTAGATCTTGTAGCAGCTCTTACAGGCAAGCAAACTAAAGCCGCTAAGAAAAAAATGGTAGATGAAGAAAAAGCCCTTCAAGATATATCTAAAATGATTGAAGACAATCCAAGAGTTTTAGATGAACTTACAAACGAACAATACGAAACAGTTGTTTCAAAACTTCCACAGCGCCAAGCCGCAAAGTTGGGCATGGGCGAAGAGCCTTTAACTGATATGGTTGAAATAGCTCGTGGTATGGAGCCAGCAGAAGTAGCTAAAAATCTTGAAATGTTTAATGACATTGACGAAATTTTTGAATATACCGATACCCTTGATGCTAAAGGCGCTCGACAGTTTATGCAAAATCTTTCGGACGAAGATCTTGAAATCTTTGGTGCAGATCTTCCAGATGTAGGCGCAACGCTAGGCCCAAGAGAATTAAAAGCTGAAGGTGGCGAAATTCCAGAAGATACATACAACAATCTTAGCCCAGAAGATAAAATGGAACAAGCCGAAGATATGCTTCCTGACGAAGAAATGGAAGAAGAGTATGTAGACTTTGTAGCCTCAGAAATTTTAGATCAAGAAGAACAAGATTATTTATTTAAGGCTTTGGATGACGATCCTCGGCTTGAAGAAATTTTAGATAAAGTAATTTTAAATGCAACAGAATTTGCTGGTGCTGGGGAAGTTGAAGGCCCCGGTACTGGTATATCAGATTCGATACCCGCAAGGTTATCGGATGGTGAATTTGTTTTCACCAGAAAGGCGACCGACCAACTAGGCGCAGACAATCTCCAAGAAATGATGGACGAGGCTGAACGCGCTTACGATGGCGGTCTTATGGCTATGGCAGAAGGCGGTATGCCTGTTGATGATCGTTATAGTAATCAACAACAAGACGAAGATCAAGAGGAAAAAGTAGAGGATCAAATGCTTTACGCAAGCCGAATGCCTAGTCTTATGAACCGATAAGGCTACCTAGAAAATCTAGCCCCTTATCATTTTATAACCTTGAGGCCACCTTGTAGTATCAAGACCCTGTATTAAATAGCGCATTAATACAGCCACCTTGAAAGACAACAAGCCCCAGAAAGGAGAAGTGACATGAGCGAAGAACCGCAAGCGAATCCGTACAATCAAAAAAAGGCTTGGCACACACCAGATGGGCCACCTATGCAAAGTGCAGATTCATTGTTTTTTGAAGAAGAACAAGAGGCTACTTCCGAAGAAGATGGAACCCCTCAAAAACAAACTTCTTCTCGTACCAATTATAAAAAGAGATATGACGATCTAAAAAAACATTACGATCAGAAAATTTCAGAGTTTAAACAGCGTGAAGAAGAACTAGAAGCTATGGCACGATCTGCACGACCGCAGTATCGACCACCAAAAAGCATCGAAGATCTTGAACGCTTTAAACACGATTATCCTGATCTATATGACACTGTTGAAACAGTTGCTCATATGCGTAGTGAAGAGCAAATGAATGCCCTTCAACAAAAACTTTCAGTTATTGAAAGACGCGAAGCAGAAATGGCTAAGCGTGATGCTGAGGTTAAACTACGAGAGCGACACCCTGATTTTGAAGATATTAGGGGTGATGACAGGTTTCATGAATGGGCTAAAGTTCAACCAGAAGAAATTCAACGTTGGATTTATAAAAACCCAGACAATGTTACATTAGCTAGTCGTGCTATCGACCTTTATAAAATGGAAAACAATATTGCAATTAATTCTTCAACGCGCAGGTCACAACCTTCAAAGTCCAATGCGGCTGATATGGTATCGACAAAGACTACCGGCGTTGAACCAAAGTCAGCCAAAATATGGACGCAACGGGAAATTGCTGCCCTGTCCTTGGATGACTATGACAAATACGAACAAGAAATTGATCTAGCCATCCGCGAGGGACGAGTAGCAAGATAATAACTTGTCTTTTAGGAGTAAATTAAAATGGCTTATAACGTAAGTGATCAATATTTTGAGCCAGCAACTGATACCAATGCAAACTTTGCAAACTCGGTTGCGGGTCAAAACAATTCATTCTTCCTGCCTGCTGTCTACAGTAAGAAGGTTCTTAACTTCTTCCGTAAGGCATCAGTCTGTGAAGCTGTAACTAACACTGACTATGCTGGCGAGATTGCGGCATTTGGTGATAGCGTAAACATCATCAAAGAGCCGGTAATCACCGTCTATCAGTACGAGCGTGGTGCAGACGTAACCTCAACTAAGCTGACCGACCAAGAGCTTACTCTTGTTGTTGATCGTGCAAACGCATTTAAGTTTATTGTCGATGACATTGAAACCAAAATGTCGCACGTAAACTTCAAGGAAGTGGCATCTTCTTCAGCGGCTTATGCGTTGCGTGATGCTTTTGATGAGGGTGTATTTGCAATCATGCAGGCTGGTTTGTCTGCTTCTGCGCCCGACCACACGCTTGGTGCTGACTCAGCGACCGATTTGGGTGCTGGTGTATACGATGGCGCTGGTGCTATTGACGTAGGCATTACTGGCGAGACTGATCCTCTGGACGTTCTTGCTCGTATGGCTCGTTTGTTGGATGATCAGAACGTACCCGAAGAGGGTCGCTGGGTTGTAGCATCTCCTGACTTCTATGAGCAACTCTCTCAGAGCGGTTCTAAGCTGTTGTCAGTAGACTTCAACGCAGGCCAAGGCTCTATTCGTAACGGTCTTGTAAGTTCTGGCAAGTTGCGTGGATTCTCCATGTACAAGTCAAACAATATGCCTGCTACGACCAATGCAACTGGCTTTATGCTGGCTGGTCACATGAGTGCTGTTGCAACCGCACAATCCATCACTAGCACAGAGGTCATTCGTGATCCTTCTAGCTTTGGTGACATTGTTCGCGGCTTGCACGTTTGGGGAGCTAAGGTTCTCCGTAACGAAGCCCTCATTGGTGCTTACTACAACATCGACTAAGATGTTTTGGAGGGAGGGTGAAATACCCCTCCCTTTATTTTAAAGGACTAAGATATGCCATTGATTTCAACTCCAAATAAACCTATCAGTATGAAGCTAACTGAGAATAAGCGTGGACGTTATCGCCATGTAGACCAAAAAAAGTTTGCTGAAAATTACGATAAGATTTTTGGAAAAAAAGACAAAGGAGAAAAAAATGGACAATAAAAAGCGAATGAACTACAGGATGGGTAAAAAAGTTCGTTCTACTTATATGGGCGGTGGATACGGTTCAAATCGAAACATGATGGCTAAGGGCGGCATGGCCCATGACTATAACAATATTATGGAAATGGAAGCCAAACAAATGTCTCCAGACCATAATGAGTCAATGAAGCAAAAATGAAAGTAAAAGCCCCCGAAGGCTATCATTGGATGAAGAGCGGTAAAAGCTTTAAGCTAATGAAAGATCCTAAAGACGGTTACAAAGCCCACAAAGGAGCTTCTAAAGCCGTAGACTTTCCAATCCAAAAGGTTCATAAAAAATAATGGCAACAACATACTTACAGTTGACAAACGAACTTTTGCGTGAAATGAATGAAGTCCCGCTAACTACTAGTAATTTTTCTAGTGCTATTGGTATTCAAGCACACGCCAAAGATTGTATAAACAGAGCATACCTTGACATTGTTCTAGAAGAACCGCAATGGCCTTTTTTGTCAGTAGCCGACAGTGGGACTACAGACCCTATGTATGGTAATGTCTATGTTGAAACTGTTGCTAATACTCGTTGGTATGAGCTAAAGCCTGCCAGCGACTCTATAAAAGACGATTATGGCGCAATAGATTGGGATAATTTTTATTTAACTACTGTTGGTGTTACAAGCGAAGTAGCCCCCTATGTTGCTAAAAATCTTAAATTTACAACCATTGAAGAATGGAAAGATTTTTATAGGGCCAGAGAAAACGCAGACGATGCTGAAAATGCAAACGGCGGCGAACCTAAGCGCGTTATTCGCAGTCCTGATGGGCGTATGTTTGGACTAAGCCCAATTCCAGACAAAGTATACCGTGTTTGGTTTTATGCGTATAACCAGCCTACACAGCTTTCAGATTTTTCAGACGAAATTGTTTTTCCAGATGTCTATAAAACCGTACTTTTAGCAAGAGCTAGATATTTTGTTCATCAATTTAAAGAAGCTGTTCAACCAGCGGCTTTAGCTCTTGAAGAATATCGTCGTGGCTTGCGACTTATGAAATCTAATTTAATGGTTCCAGAGCCTTTCTATATAAAAGATGATCGCAGGAGATTTGTTTAATGTCTCAGGCGTTTGGTTTTTCATGTAGAGGTGGTTTAAATACAAATCTTAACTCTTTGGAAATCTTAGGTCAACCCGGATTTGCAACAATATTAAATAATTTTGAAGTAGATCCTGATGGTGGTTATCGGCGTATTAATGGCTTTACGGCCTTTGGTGGTGATTCAGCTACCCGACCGAATAGCGGAAATAGAATTTTAGGTACTTATCCATATGCAGACGGTATTGTAGTTTGTTCGGGTACAGGAATATTTTTTAGTAATGATGGGATTACATGGCTACAAATTAATCGTAGTGCTGTAGCAACAGGCGGCGATAATTATACAGCCTTTACTGGTCGTTCATTACTAACAAGAACCAATCAAGGCCAATGCCAATTTGCAATATTTGAAGGTGCTACATATAACTATGGGCAGCTAATTATTGCTGATGGATCCAATAGGCCTTATGTTTTTCGGATGGAGGGTACTGGCGCATTAAACACCCGTACTTTTTTTGCAAATGAAATTACAGTATCTGGTACAAATGGTGTAAAATATATTACGGTACATGACCACCATTTAATTGCAGCAGGCGTAGCAGGAAGTTTAAGTACCGTTTATTATAGTGTTAATAATGATCCTACTAATTTTACTGGTACTGGTTCAGGTGCAATAACTATATCAGATCAAATACAAGGTATTAAAGGCTTTAGAACAGACTTAATTGTATTTGCAAGAAATAGTATACATAAACTTATAAATATAAATGATACTCAAACTGTTCGTATTGATCCTATTGCAGAAAACGTAGGCTGTCTTAGTGGATATAGCATTCAAGAAATTGGAGGTGATCTAGTATTTCTAGCGCCTGATGGTATTCGTACTGTTGCAGGTACAGCGCGAATTGGCGATACAGAATTAAGTTCTATTTCAAGGCAAATACAAAACATTATTTCTAACATTGCAGTTAATATAAATTCATTTGTTATAGACAGTTGCGTACTTAGATCAAAATCACAATATAGGTTATTTTATGCAGAAGCTGATCAAGCGGCTTCAAACTCAAAAGGTATTATAGGTACTTTTACTGGTCAAGGTTTTGAATGGTCTGAAACAGAAGGTATACAGGCTTTTGGTTTAAGTTCAGAAATTGATTATACTGGTTTAGAAAAAAAATATCACGGCGATAAAAATGGCTATGTGTATAATCATGATACCGGAACAAGTTTTATTTATGATGGCGTAGAAAATAATATTCTTGCGACATACGAAACAGCCGATTTAGACTGCGGCGATATTGGAACACGAAAAACTTTTAAATATCTTAGAACTTCTTTTTCGCCTGAAGGCGAGGTGTCACCAACTTTAAGGCTAAGATATGATTATAAGTCTACAGAAATTGTTCAGCCTAATGATTATGAATTAACGACAATTCCTGTACCGGCTATTTTTGGAACATCTATATTTGGAAGCACGACATTTGGTGGCACAAACGATCCAATGATTAGACAAACAGTAGAAGGAAGTGCAAACACAGTCAGTTTAAGAATAAGAACAAATGATAAACAAAGTTCTTTTGCTGTTAATGGTTTTTATATAGATTATATGCCATCAGGTAGGAGATAATAATGGCCCAAGCTTATACACGACAAAGTACATTTTCAGATGGCGATACAATTACTGCCGCGTTATTTAATGATGAATATAATCAGTTAGTCAACGCATTTAATTATTCTAGTAGCAGTTCAACTTCTACTGGACACCGACACGATGGAACAGCCGGACAAGGCGGTAATATTCCGCAAATTGGTGATTTAGACTTTTTAAATAAAATTGTAGTAGATAGTACCAACAATCGTTGGGGCTTTTTTGTAGAAGTTTCTAGTGCCGCTGTAGAACAAATTCGTATTCAAGATGGTGCTATTGTACCCGTAACTGATAACGACATTGATCTTGGTACTAGTTCATTAGAGTTTAAAGATCTTTATTTAGACGGTACAGCAACTATTGACACATTGACGGTTGATGGGGCCGCTACGGTTGGAACAACTCTTGGCGTAACAGGCGCTACAACGCTCTCTAGCACTTTAGGAGTTACGGGAGCTACGACCCTATCCAGTACCCTTGGTGTCACTGGAGCAACCACATTAAGCTCTACGTTGGCTGTAACAGGCACTTCTACACTAACAGGGAATGTAACAGCAACTAATGACTTGAGTATTGGTGGTAATCTAACTGTTACGGGCAATGCTACAATCTCTGGTAATCTTACATTTGGAGATGCAGACACAGACACCATTACAATTGGTGCAGATGTAGCTTCGCATATTGTTCCAGATGTTGATGATACTTATGATCTAGGAAGTTCTACAAAAGAGTGGCGAAACCTTTATATTGATGGTACAGCCAACATTGATAGCCTTGTAGCTGATACTGCCGACATTAATGCAGGCACAATTGATAATACAACTATTGGAGCTACAACAGCCTCTACAGGTAATTTCTCTACGCTGTCTATTGGTGGAACTGCAATTACCTCTACGGCTACTG
>Ga0196905_1000034_pt1 | contig 44488 bp, 36 predicted proteins | sample CB_VirMetaG_3_FD_169098 | JGI IMG/M metagenome (GOLD analysis project Ga0196905, IMG submission 169098) | Freshwater to marine saline gradient viral communities from Chesapeake Bay - CB_1508_1S Viral MetaG (v3) (version 3) | ecosystem: Environmental > Aquatic > Marine > Coastal | place: USA... | reverse complement strand
CTTCTGTTTATAACGTAGGACTTCAGCATGTTGGAGCATATCAAGTTTCTGGTCGACCTTGGCTCAAATGGTATTCTGCAAGTGCTGGAGAAATTAAACTATTTGAGTTTCCAAATGTAACAAGTAAAATAAACATTCAGAATTTGACTGCTGGTCAAGATCTGCAAGTTGCATTTGCTGAACCTAGGAGAGCCTTGAATTTCATAGGTTCGCCAACAACATATTACACCTCAGACTTATCCTCTCTTGCGTTGTCTGAAGCAACTATTTCTATCTGGCTAAATGTAGAGACCATTTCGACAACTAGGGTTTTTGAATTAAAACATTCTACCAGTTCGTCAACAAGAATGCAAATTCACAGTATATCTCCAGATGAGATAAGATTCTTTGTAGATAATACACCGGTGATAACTACAGCGCCATTTAATTTCTCAAATAATGAGTGGGTCAATATTGTATCTACGATAAAGACTGGGGAATCAAAATTGTTTATAAACGGACAACAAATAGGAAATACTAACCTTAGAGCGTTTACGAGCACTTTAAATACTTTAAACTTAGGGGCAGATACTATAAATTTTGACGGCGTTTACGACAATGTTGCTATTTTCTCTAGAGAATTAACATCGACTGAGATCTTAGAATTATATAATAATGGATCATTCAAAGACCCAAGAACAAGCAGTGCTTCTTCGGACATCGCTGGATTTTGGGATTTCGAAGATAATCAATATAAAACTTTCTACTCAACACCTGACTCACTATCTCTGATAAAAGATAGAGTTTCTGGAAATGATTTATCGATAGTTGGATTAACTTCCGATGTCGAGTTTGTAGATGGGCAATTAATTCAAAATGCATTTGATAGACATAAAGTTACTCTCTCTGGTGAATCGGAGATAGAACTAGGGTGTAAAACAAAGCGAATTCTTTTAAAGGCCGTTGGTGCTTTGGACTTCAATATTAAAGCTTCTTTAACAAACATTCCTGCATCTCGCATGTATGAATTGACCGGACCGGGAATCGATGACTAATGGCGAAAGAGTTTGGATGGGCATATGTTGTTGGCCGACAAGGATCGGGTCCTAAGGGATCGATTCAGTTAGCCGGCGAGGGAGTTGAACTTGAGCATGATCCGAATCTAATTTGGTCGGATGATCTCAACGCTCTTCTTGTGTCCGGCAATATCGTTGCTCACAACTTCGAGATTCAAAATCAAACAAAAACTGTTTTTGAGTTTGAGGTGTCGGGATCATCAATTTTCGGAGACACTCCAGATGATCTTCATCAATTCACTGGATCTGTTGATGTAAGTGGAAATGTAACGGCTCACACCTTTTATGGTTGGGGTGGAGACCTTGAGGGTGTTGCGATCAATCATTACACGAATTATGGCGATAACCGTCTTGTAACATCAGTCAATGATAATAGTGTCAACGCAGAAGAAAACCTTTTGTTCGACGGGACTCTGCTAGATGTTATTGGCGATATTCAAGCGTTGGAAATCGATGCGTCACAATTCAGCGGATCTATTGCACTTTTTGGCTCAATGGATGTAAATGATGTTCAAGCCGACCAATTCACTGATGGTATTTTAACAATAGAGACAGGTTCTATCTCAAACGTCAATCATATCCAGTCAACAACAATTGAAGGATTGCTTACCTCTCCTTCGCAACCAAACATCACAGAAGTTGGAACTCTCACAAGTCTCAACGTTGCAAACGATGCAACAATCAATGGAACGCTCTATGTGAAGAGTGCAGATAGCAGAGTTGGAATCAATGTCTCCGATCCTCAAGCAACAGAGGAGATTCTCTCTCCGACAACTCAATTGCGCTTAACAAGCCAAAGAGCGATCTTTGGAATCCAAGATCTCGAATACACAGATCTTTACACAAACACCGATGGTGACTTCTCAATTTCTCCATCAAACGGAAACACAAATGTTGATGGTAATTTAAACGTCTCTGGTGATCTTATCGTTACGGGATCTCTCGTTGCTCGAATGACTGACTTTAGCGTCTCAGCAGATACCTTAACTCTCGGCGACGAACCAACCGACGTTATCACAATCAATGCTAAAAGCATTACTGCACCTAATGATCTCGAGATCAACAGCGTCCTTTTTGTCTCCGCATCAACGGTTGGAGTTGGAGATTACTCAACATCTAAGTTTGGGATTTCGGGAACATCAGATCAATTCTCTATCACAGATGGTTCTCAAACCATGTCCATAAACGTCGAGAATGGCTCCACAACGCTTTCGACAAACTCCCTATCGTTAGACATAGCCAACAACACAAAAGTCCTTGGCGAGGTTGTTGTAGGCTCTAATGGCGACATCATTCTTGATAATGTTGGACAAATTTCATCATCCGTGTCTGTTTCTTCTGAGTCTGGTTATTTCACTAACCTATCTTCAAGCGTAATTACAAATGGCAACACTACCATCAATAGTGAGAACATTGTAACTCCGACTCTTGACGCAACAACAGTGAATGCTGTAAGCCTCGGAGGTACTCTTACCACCACCGCACAGCCGAATGTAACAAGTTTGGGAACGCTAACTTCACTTAATGTTGCAAATGCAGCAAACATCGGAGGCCCTCTCGGAATCAATATCAACAACCCATCCAAGATGGTCGAGATCAAAGACTCAACAACGTCTCAATTAAGACTTACAAATTCAGAGTATGTTTTTGGAATCTCTCAATATCAATACGTTGATCTAAATGCGACGTCAACTGGGGATCTATCAATTGAGCCGAGGTCAGGTAAAGTGATCATTCCTCAGCTTAACTTGACGAACTTGCAACAAGGATCAGCGAACAACTTCTTGTCTGTTGATCAAAACGGAAACGTCATTTTGGCCCCAGCAGTTCAATCTGGGATTGAGGTTAGAAATAGGATCGTCGTTTCAGGCTCATATCAAATGGCAACAGATGATTACTTTGTAGGACTTCAAGCAACTCAAAATTTGACGGTGACTCTACCTGATGCGTCGACCCTATTCAATGGTCAAATCTTTGTTATAAAAGACGAAGCAGAGAACGCCAATGTTTACACCTTGACTATTCAAGCACGAGCAAATCAACTTGTCGAGAACAGACAAAATTTAACACTTTCATCGGCAGGCTCGGCAATTAATTTATATTGCGACGGACAGTCAAAATTCTTCATAATGTAATCTTCTATGTTTCCGTAGTTATGGGAAGTGTAGCATTTTTGTAAACTTTTTTTAACGTTTGGAAACATAGTTTCCAAAGTGACTAAAATAAAAATTCTTTTTCGATTTTCTCGGAGTAGTTAGATGTAGCTCAAGGACTATATGTCTGGAGCTTTATGATCATTATTTGGAGGAAATAATAATGAGTAAATTATTTATTGGAAAAGTCAAGGTTGACGATCAAGTTACCGAATTTGATATGTCGGAATTGGCTGCTGGGAAACTTACTCTCCCAACTGGTGCTATTAAGAACCTTTCAGAGATTTCTGATGGTGTTCTTTTGGGTGCTGGTAATGCCCCTACTGCTGACGGTAGCAAGCTTATTCAAGAAAAGCACTTGAAAGATGTTGAGTCTGTTTTCGAAGGCGAGATCTCTCGCGTAGATGGCGAACTTGCTGCTGAAGTTGCTCGTGCAACAGCTGCCGAAGGCGTTAATGCTACTGCTATCTCTAACGAAGTAACTCGCGCTACTGGTGAAGAAGCTCGTATCGAAGGCAAGCATGATGCTTACGTTATCTCTAACGATGCTGCTTTGGCTGCTGAAGAAGCTGCTCGCATCTCTGGAGATTCTACTCTTCAAACAAACATCAACAACTTGTCTGGCGCTGTAGCTTCTGACTTGGCTACATTGGAAACTGATTTCCAAGCTGCATTGGACGCTGAAGAAGCGTCACGCATCGCTGCTGATGGTGTTCTTCAAACAAACATCGATGCAGAAAAAGCTCGTATCGATGCAATGTTGGCTGGTTCTTCTGTAGACTTCGATACTTTGAAAGAAATCGTTGACGCTTATCAATTGGCTGATACCGATATCGTTGATTCTATCACTGGCTTGTCTGGTGCTTTGGCTCAAGAAATCGTTGATCGTGCTGCTGATGTAGATGCTGAAGAGACTCGTGCTCTTGCTGCTGAAGCATTGTTGCAAACTAACATCAACAACGAAGCTTCTACCCGTGCTGCTGCTGATTCAGCTGCTACTACTGACCGTGCTGCTATCCGTTCTGAGTTTGCTGCTGCTGACTCTGCTGAGGCAACTGCTCGCTCTGCTGCTGACGGCGTTCTTCAAGCAAACATCGATGCTGAAGCTGCAACTCGTTTGGCTAAAGACAACGATCTTCAAGCTGAATTGGATGCAACTCAAGCTGGTGCTGGTTTAGCAATCGACGGCGCTTACGCTGCTCCTGCTTCAAACTACATCTCTGCTGCTACTTCTTTGATGGACGCTGACAAGAAATTGGATGCTGCTATCAAGGTAAATGCTGATGGTTTGGCTGCTGAGATCACCAATCGTGCTGCTGCAGATTCAACTCTTCAATCTAACATTGATGCAGAAGCTGCAACTCGTTTAGCTAACGATACAACTTTGCAAGGCAACATCGATGCTTTGTCTGGCGCTGTTGCGGCTGACTTTGCTGCTATCGAAACTGATATGCTTGCTGCCGTTGCTGCTGTTCAAGCTGATGTAGATCAAAACGAAGCAGATGCTGATGCTGCTATCCTTGCAGAAGAAACTGCAAGAATTGCTGCTGATGGCGTTCTTCAAGGTAACATTAATGCACTTTCTGGTGCTGTTGCTGCTGATTTAGCTACAATGGAATCTGATTTCCAAACTGCTTTGAATGCTGTTCAAGCTGATGTAGATCAAAACGAAGCAGATGCTGATGCTGCTATCTTGGCCGAGGAAACTCGTGCTTTGGCTGCCGAAGCTGTTCTTCAAGGCAATATCAACGCATTGTCTGGCGCTGTAGCTGGTGACTTTGCTGCAATGGAAACTGCTTACATCGCTGCTGATGCTTCTTTGCAAGCTCAAATCGATGACATCTTGTCTAACACAGATCCTGCTGCTTTGGATTCTTTGACTGAGATCGTTGCTGCTTTCCAAGCTGCTGATGCTGATTTGACTACTTCAATCACTAACGTATTGGGAACTCACACTTCTGAATTGAATGCGTTCTCTGGTGCTGTAGCTGGTGACTTCGCTGCTATGGAAACTGCTTACATCGCTGCAGATGCAGTTGTAACTTCTGCTTTCCAAGCTGCTGACGTAGTTCTTCAAGGTAACATCGATGCTCTTTCTGGTGCGGTTTCTGTAGAAATCGATGCATTGGAAGTTGGTCTTGCTGATGAAGAAGCTCGCGCATTGGCTGCTGAAGCTGTTTTGGCTGCTTCTATCACCACTGAAGAAGCTGCAAGAATTGCTGGTGATGCAACTCTTCAAGGTAACATTGACGCATTGTCTGGTGCTGTTGCAGCTGACTTCGCATCTTTGGAAACCGACTTCTTGGCTGAAGTTGCTCGTGTTGAAGCAGAGTCTGATGCTGCTGAAGCTACTTTGACTGCTAACTTGGCTGCTGAAGTAACTCTAGCACGTTCTGAAGAAGCACGTATTGAAGGCAAGTTCGATGCACACTTTGACGGTTTCGTTAAGGTTGCTTACTTGACTGAAGCTGATTCTGCAATGGGTGCTGCTACTCACTACATCGTTAACGCTTCTGCTCCTAAAGCATTTACTTTGCCTGTAATGACTGAAGAATACTTCATCATGGTTAAGGTTGCTGAAGGTTCTGAGTCTGTTACTTTCTCTGCTGCTGGCGGTGAGTCTATCGACGGTGAAGTTGACGGAAACGTTGTTCTTCACGGCGGTGCATCTGCTATGTTCGTTAAGAAAGGTGGAGTTATGTACTTGTTCTAATCTCTGATTAGCTAGCGCATAATGCCTTAGAGGTATTGACCTTGGGCCTCGAGGGGAAACTTTCGAGGCCTTTTTTTTAAGACAAAAAAACATCTTTGGAGGATAAAAAATGTCTGTAACAAAATATACTGCTGGTACATCAGCACCAGATGGAGCTTCAGTTGGTATTTCACCAGAAGCAAACCAAAACACAATGATTTGCATTGGCTTTGCCGAGATCGAAGTTTATGGAAAGAATGGAGCATCTTGGGAGTTAGTTGGTACAACTACTTCAGAAGATAAAGTTGTATTCGTTCCTTTCACAACTTACTCAGAAGTTTTCTTCAAGTCCAACTCAGGTTCTGAGGAAACTGTGCGTGGAGTTTTCATGGAAGACTCTTTAATTAAATCCGCTGCACCTGCTCCAACTTCAGTTACTGAAATTGGCGATATGCCGGCATTTTCTGCTGCTGACGCTGGAAAGGTTCTTTCTGTCGATGGTTCCGGAAACCTTGTTTGGATTACAAGATAATATTGGAGAAATAAAATGAAAAAGCAAAAATTTATGAAGTTGTCTGCTTTTACATCTGACCCATCAATTGAAAGCTCTTTCGCAGCACCAGTAACACACAATAGTGAAATCTCTGTTGTTTTTGGTGGAAAGAATATTTCTATTCATGGTTGGGATGGAAGTGCATGGACAACAATTTACACATGGAATAGTTTGGACCAGCAGTTCACTTTCGAGAACACTTATCAAAACTATTTCCTTAAGTCTCTTACTGGCTCTGAAGAGCTGATGAGAGTATCTTTCTTCTCTGGAGATAGATATGAAGGCTCAACTCCTTTGATGGCCGGAGTTCAACGTGACCTTAAATTGTATGACGTTGATGAGGTTCCTGTCTACACCGCATCTGATGCAAATAAACTATTGACCATTATGTCCGATGGTTCTTTGCGTTGGTTGGGTATTAGCGAGTCTTACGTTGTTGAAGTTATTGGAGGCGGTGGAGATCCTGCGCCACCTGCTGCTACAACTCTGTTAAGTCAATCAACTGCTTTTGGTGATGCATCTTACAATGCCTCAACAGATGTTATGACATTTGATGGGACTGGTGATTATGTTACGTTCGATGGTGGCCATGCCTTTACAGATGTAATTACCTATGGCGCTTGGTTTAAGACAACTGCTACTGGTGACAGAAGAATCATGTCTTCTCACGTAAGAGCAGCTCCAAGTCACAATGGCTGGTTCTTTATGCTCAATAATGGCACGCTTGAATTTAGAAGACCAAACCAGACTTTCTTTCAGTCCACTGGACCTAGTGGCTTGAATGATGGTAATTGGCACTTCTTTGCTGTTTCATGGACAGCTGGTGGGACTTCAATTGCTTATCTAGACGGTGCTCAAATTGGTTCGTTCTCCGGAGGAACGGCAACCGGCTACATAGAAGGTTGGGATCTTTACATTGGAGCGAACTCATGGGTTGGAAATGATCCATATGGAAATTTCCAAGGTGACATCGGAGGCGCATTTGTTGAAAATGAAGCAATGACCCTAGAGCAGATTCAAGCAATCTACGACAATGGCCCAGAGTAATTATTTCTAGTCTATAAACTTATTAAGTTATTTTAACTAAATAGGTTCTTGCCTCGATGCGAAAGTGTCGAGGCATTTTCTTTTTAAGAGCTCTTTTGGAGTTTTGTTTATCCTTACACTATTTAAAGGAGAAAAGAATTCTAGGAGAAAATTGATGTCAAACATGCTAGAGCAAGCCATCGCCGACGCTGCAGCGTTGAGAGAACAGGCAATTAAAAACGCAGAGCAATCTGTTATTGAAAAATATTCTCATCAAATTAAAGAAGCTGTTGATGCAATGCTTGAAGGCAAAAGTTTAAACAGAGTCAATAGTGTAATCTCAGAAGTTGAAAGTGAACTAAATGAAGAGATGGAATCTATGCCTACATCTTTCGGCGGAACACAACAAGGTTCAACCATCGAAGCACCACCCGCATGGGACAAGAGATATGAAGATATCTCAGTTAGATTTACTGCTCTGGTAGAATCCATGACGGAAGTCGAAGATGGAGTTGTTGAGATTGATTTAGAAGAATTTCAAATGTCCCCAGAAGATGAAATGAATGCATCATCAGAAGAGCCTCTAGGAGGATCGTTAGAGGGTGATTTAAAAGCCCCAGAGTCTCCAGAGGGTGATGCAGGCGGTGACGATTTAGGAAGCATTCTCAATCAATTACAAGAATCTAAACAACAACAAGAAGAAGAAAGCGAAGAGGATAGTGAAGACATTCAGCTTCAAGAGATCCTTGACATGTTGGGTGAAGAGCTTCACATGGAAGATGGAGAGGAACCTTGGACCCACGGTGGTCAAGTAGGCGGTTCAGCCGTAGATCCTATCAAGAGAAAACAAGCAGAAGATGCTCGAAAAGCTTACGAAGCAAACATGCTTGAAGAAGACGAAGAAGAATCCTCATCCGAAGAAGACGTAACTGCCGAGAGCAGACAAACAGAATTATATGAGACAATCGAAGCCTTGACGGCACAAAACGATAAGTTGGTTGATGTCCTTGAAAGACTCGAGAACCATCTTGACGAGGCTCTATTGTCAAATGCAAAACTTTTATACCAGAACCGCACTCTGGGTGATGCCTCCCTGAATGAGCGACAAAAATCCAAAATTGTCGAAGCCATCGCAAATGCGGAGTCTCCGAAGGAAGCAAAGCAACTTCACGAGACACTCAAAGCTGCAGTGGGATCAACGCCTAATAGCAAGAAAGGTCCACAATCACTGAGCGAGTCCGTCAACCGTAGAAGTAATTTATCTGCTATGTTGAACTCGAGACAAAACATTAACGAAAGCAAGCAAAGCGCTGATCCATTCTTGGAGAAGATGCAAAAGCTTGCAGGCATTAAAAAATAATTTAAGGAGATTTAAAATGTCTATTATCGAAACTCTTACAGAAGGGATGGTACAACGCAATATGCAACAAGAAGGTGCTGCCCTTTTGAACAAATGGTCTGCGACTGGTCTTTTGGAAGGCTTGTCTAACGACGAACAAAAGGCTAGTATGGCTCGTCTTTTGGAAAACCAAGCTCGCGAATTGTTGCGTGAGTCTAACACAATGGCTGGTGGCGATGTTGAAGGTTTCGCTGCTGTTGCTTTCCCAATCGTTCGCCGCGTTTTCGCTGGCTTAATCGCTAACGATTTGGTATCTGTTCAACCAATGTCTTTGCCATCTGGTTTGATCTTCTTCCTTGACTTCACATTCGGTGACGAATTGGATGGTATTTCCTCATCTGGTCGTCTTGGCGAAACTGCTGGTTCTTCAATCTACGGTCAAGGCGTAGTTGGTAAGGACATCATCAACGGTGTTAACTTGGGCTCTGCGAACATGGACGGTCAACCTTACGGATTCTCATCTGCATACAGTTCTCCAACTGGTTCTATTGCTGCTGGACAAACTCTAAATGCGGTCTCTTTGGATCTTCAAGGGAATGCTCTTACTTGGACAGCACCTAACACCATCGATGGTGATACAATTTTGAACACCTTGATTGCTGATACTTCAGGCGAAGCTTTGTTATCAATGCTTAAGCATGATCCAGACGTTCTTTTGGAGCATGGTGCAAAATACTTGCGCGTAAGTTCTTGGGCTTACCCAACAGACTTCAATGAAGATCACTTGTCTCAACTTGTTCTTCCTTTGGCTGGTGCAACTCAAATCCGTCGTTTGACTCAATTGGATCCAAACAACGCTGGTCAAGTTTTAGTTTTCCACGTTGGCGCTGCTTCAATTGCTGCACCAACAGCCACAACTGCTGGTGAATACCCAATGATTGACGGATTCACTGCTGGCTCTACTCCTTTGGGTTCTATTGCTGGTGCTGGTGCTGGAACTTGGGGACTTGAAGGAAACACTGAAATCCCAGAGATCGACATCAAGGTTGATTCTATCGCAATCACTGCTGTAACCAAAAAGTTGAAAGCAAAGTGGACTCCAGAATTGGGTCAAGACTTGAATGCTTACCACAACTTGGATGCTGAAGTAGAATTGACTTCTATCTTGTCTGAGCAAATTGCTTTGGAAATCGACCGTGAAATCTTGGCTGACTTGGTTAACGGTGCTACTGCTGGAACTTACTACTGGTCTCGTTCTCCAGGCTTGTTCGTAAACCGCGTAACTGGCGCTGCTTTGACTGGTGGTACTGTTGCTCCTGACTTCACTGGTACTGTTTCTGAATGGTACGAAACTTTGATCGAAACTATCAATGACGTTTCTGCTCAAATCCATCGTAAGACTTTGCGTGGTGGTGCTAACTTCGTAGTTCTTTCTCCTGAAGTTGCTAACATCCTTGAGTTCACTGCTGGTTTCCGTGCAAACGTTACTGCTGACGCAGACAAAGGCGACATCGGCGCTGTTAAGGTTGGTTCTTTGAACCGTAAGTTCGACGTTATCGTTGATCCTTACTTCCCACGTAACGCTATCTTGGTTGGACGTAAAGGTTCTTCTTTCTTGGAGTCTGGTTATGTTTACGCACCTTACGTGCCTCTTCAAACTACACCAACAATCTTTGGAACTGAAGACTTCGTTCCTCGCAAAGGTGTTATGACCCGTTACGGTAAGAAAATGGTACGTCCTGATATGTACGGTTTGGTTATCGTTCGTGGATTGACTGGGTTGGATGAAGCTTAATCTTTAATCAATCATAAGTCTCAAGACCCCTTCTCTTCGGAGTTGGGGTTTTTTGTTTTTTAGTGATTAAATGAACTATTTAAAGAGAACAAAAAAATGGAGAATCACCAATGAAGATAGGAAAATCAGTTACAAAAGCATTTAAGAACTTGGTAATTAAAACAAACCAAAATCAAGGACTTTCATTGAGTAAAAAACTTGGAGTAACAATCATTCCAATCGGAGTAGACGATCTATTTGTAGCATTGCCGAGCCTGAAGGACACCTACACCTACAACATCATTAACACAGATGAGATGTCTGGGAATATCACACTTAAAACATCAGATGGGGCGTCCTTCAAAGGTCTTGTTCTCAACAATAGCAATGGATTATTGTCAATTGATCCAATTCAATTTGGAACTGATGAATTTATTTTAGAAAACAATATTAAAGACGGATCTTTTATTCAAACACTATCGAATGGATACAGTTGGTTTATTTGGTCTGTCGCAACTGGTGGAACAATATCTACAGGAAATAATGGACAAATTAGTCGACCATACATTCCAACAATTCAACAGCCAACTTATGCAGATGTATTAATAACTTCGTTTACATCTAATACAGACTTCCCATCTTTAACGGCAGAGCACGACCTATTTTTCGTAGGGACTGCTGAGCCAAACTCTACATTAGAAATTGTCGAGGCTAGTGGACTGGTTGCGACTCAAACTACCCAAGTTGATAGCAATGGAGATTGGTCTTGGGACATTTTGAATATTTCAAACGGTTCATATACATTTACTTTTACATCAAAAATAAACAATTTACCAGTCGGGCAATCAGCTTCTCAAATTTTCGCTGACAATACAGGCCCTCTCAGATTTACAACTCCATTAAGTTTTTCCCCAGATCCAGCAGAGATTATTGATTTTGCTTCATTAGCTTCGGCACAAGATCCATATGGAAATCCGATTGCTCTTACTATAGATTCCTCTTCTTGGAATGCAAACTTGAATCACGGAGATACTTTCCAAGTCATTTATAGTTTTAGTTATAACGGAATTGATTACGAAGAAACCGTAGAAGGAACAATTGTTGATGACACTCCACCTGCAGCACCAGTAATAAATTCTGCTTCAATTGTGAACGTCAATGAGTTAATCGCAGATGGAACATCAGAGCCCAATAAGACTATTACTTTATTTCAAGGAAACACTGTGATTGGTACCACAACCTCTGACGGAGCTGGTTTTTGGTCTATTTCCGGAATCATTATCGCTTTTAATTCAAACTTTAACTTAAAAGCGCAAGCATCTGAGATTGGTTCAGGTTTAAATGGAATTAATAGAAGTGCGTTCTCAAATGAAATTCCAATCAACTTAGTTCAACCTCAAACTCCAACGCCTACGTTAACAATCGCTGGAGAAACATCTGGTGTTTGGACAAATATCTCTAACAATATCACACTAACGGGAACTACAGTAGTTGGTGCAGGAATTGCTCTAACTATGCAAGGAGCAACATTGATTAGCGGACCAACCGTTGATCCTGCCGGCAATTGGACGGCTGATATTTCAGTTTTGGACGAATCTGTTACCCAAATTTTCGCACAAGCAACTTTACCAAATAACAATCCATCTCAACAAGCCAACTTCCAATTAAATGTTGACCGCGTCAACCCAGTAATTACAGTAACGGGAGGTGCACAAACGGTCTATCTTGGAGATATTGGAACCTCAAACGATCAAGGAGCGACAGCCACAGACTTCTCGCCAGTAACTGTTGTATCAGATTGGGCAACTGCAGTTGACGCAACTGAAGGCACAAAGACCGTCACTTACACTGCAACTGACGCTGCTGGTAATACTGCGATTGCTTCGAGAACAGTGACCGTCACAACTGAGGTTATTGTTCCTACAAACCTAGTTGCCGTAGATAACGGAGACGGAACTGTTACTTTAACTGGTGATGTCGTTGGGACTTATGCGGACAACTTAGATGTTAAGATCAATGTTATCGATAGCGCTGGATTGGAAGCAGTTTATCAAGTGTCAAGCTCGGATGTCTCGTTCGCTGTTACTGGTGGCTCTTTTACTGCAATCATGATATTGGACGCAGATACTTATACATTTGAAGCACAGACCATCAACTTAATCGGAGAAGCATCGTTGTTTGATGATTGCACAGCTTCAAACTCCGTTCAGGTTGTGGAACCTGAACCAGCTGGGGAGTTTTATGAAGATAGATTGCATAGTACAACAATTGGAGACTACACCAATCCAACAAACGTCTTGACTCAAGCAACTTATGATGATTCAACCGGTGTTTTGACTGTAAATAGCTATAGTGCACCAGAAGCAATTCTAAATGTTAATGGTGGAACTACTGCTTTTGCAACAAACAATGACCCAGCAAACGATGGAGACTTAACAAAAAAGGTTTCTATTTCAATGTGGCTTAAAACTAGTGCTGGTTTCACAGGAACTAGAACTTACATGCAAGTTTTTAGAGTTGATAATGCAAACACTCCAAATTACCCTTTATTTCAAATAATTATGCGCAACGGCAATTTTGTGACGAACTCACCTTACACTCAAGGCACATTTGATCTAGCAAATAACTTCACGGTTGAAAACGGATTCAATAATTTGACCTTTCAATTGTTAGACGATCAATGGCATCACTTTATGTACTACTATGATGGTGCCTCTAATGGAAGTCAAAAGATTTTCATCGATGGTGTATTGGCAGCCAGCAAAACTCACAATTCAGACAGGGGAATTATTTCTCAATACATGCACTCAGGATTTTCAAAATTCTTTTTCAATCAGTCTGGGCAAGACTTTATCGGTGGAGACTTTGATTCTTTAACTTTCTATCAAGGTTTTGAAATGACCGAACAAATTGCGGCATGGATCGCAGCTGACTCGACGAGACAAAGAATTTATGTTGAAGGAACAGACGTAGCTGCTCCAACCATAACCATTACAAATAATGCTGATAGCTCTGATATCACAAACGCCACCGTTAACATAATTGAAGGTGATGCGTTTGCGTTTACTGTCACCGCCACGGATGATATTGACGGAAACATTAGTGGAAACGTTGTGACTGGTGGAGACACGCTAGACACGAACACGGCAGGAACTTACAATTTAACCTTTAATGTGAGTGATTCTGCAGGGAACCCAGCAACCCAAGTAACGTTAACTGTTGAGGTCGAAGCTTATGTTATATCCTCTGCAGGGCTTGAAAATAGAGCAGGTGTAACTTTAAATAACGCCAGCATCGATGGGGACGGAGCTTTAGTTATAGCGGCTGCTAGTAACTCCTACGCCTCTCTTCCTATGACTTCAGAATTTAGAAGCTCAACAAACCAAACAATGTCTTTGTGGTTTAAAAGTTCAACAACTCCCGCAGGAGGTTATTGGTCTAGACTAATAGCGTCCCATGTTGTTGGTAGTGGTACAAATGGGTTCTTCTTAGAGTTGAGATCTTCAACAAAGATTTACTTCAAAGGAGCTACAGAAAATTTATTATCCGATTTAAACCCGACAGCCACTGCGTCTTATTCTTTAACAGATGGAAACTGGCATCACATTATATTATCGTGGAGCGCTGTTCCATCGGAGCAAATAAGGGTGTGGGTTGATGGTCAACCTATCACTGTTAACAATCAAAATCATGTTGGCGCAGGAACCGATAGCAAAACAACTCTATTCATTGGTAATGGTAACTCCGGTTTCAGCAATCCAATGGAAATAGATGCAGTTTATATTACGGAAGAGTTCATTGATGATGCAGAAGCACTATCTAGATACAACAGACAAGCTAGGGTACAACCTTAAACATTATACCTCGTCAACTCCCAAATAACCTAAAACCGAACTATTTATTAACAAAAGGAAACTAAAACAATGGCTAAAATCGCAAGAACACCATTCAACGCTGCTCGATGGCTAACTAAAAAAATTTCATCAACTGCGACTATTTCAAATAAACTTACTGGTTTTTGCCTGTTTGTTACAACGGATAGTGAAGCAATCAACTTGAATATTAATTATATTGAGAAAGGATCTTATCTTAAGATTATCCTAACAGATACATCAACTCAAAATATTTCGGTATCATTTCAATCTATGGAAGGTGTTGCGATCTATGATGATGGCGCAGTTAATGTTCTATCTCTAGGTGATTCAGGGCAGACAACGTTAACACTTCCGGCAGGCGCATCTGGTGGGTCTTACATGGATCTCATTTGCGACGGAGATAAGTGGTATATTCAAGCAATGGCTCACGGAGTCGCTTGGCAACAATCAATTTAAAAAATTAGGAGATTAGCATGGCTAGCAATAAAAGAAAAATGAGAAAAAAAATGATTAGAGAACGCGCACTTGCTGCAAAGAATGCCTCTCTAAGTGCAAAAGAAGCAATCGCTGAAACGGCTCAAGAAGTTGTTGAGAAAATTGCTGAGGTCGCAGAAGTTTTAAAAGAAGAAGTGGTTGAAGTCGCAGAAAAGGCTGAAGAAGTTGCGGCAGAGATTGCTGATAAAGTTGAAGATGTGATTGAAGAAACAAAGGCTACAATTGAAGACATCGTTGAAGAAACTCAAGAAGCCGTAGAAGATATTAAAGAAAAGAAAGAATCTCGCAAAAAGTTTAAAAAATCCTCCAAGAAAAATTAAGTTTGTTTCATTAACCTCCTTTCCCTCGAGTGATTCGTTGCTCGGGGGTTTCCTTTTATTTTGACTATTTATTAAGACGGAGGATTTACCATGGCTTTCCCACCACTAACCCCAACATCAAATACATCAGCAATCATTCTACCTGAGCGTGGAGAAGAGGCGGAGGTCTATGATTCTCTCGCAATTAAATTCTATAGCTCAGATGCTTTTTTGTCTGGTGCAGCATCTCAGGTGGCTTACACTTATAACCGACTTGGTGGAGATGTTCTCGACATTGAATTGACCGCCAAAGAGGTCTACAACAACTACGAGGAGGCATGTTTAGAGTACTCTTACATAGTTAACCTACACCAAGCTAGAAACGCTTTAGGAAGCGCTCTAGGCTCTCCTACAGGATCTTTTGACGAGAAAGGAGCGCTTGATGATCCATCGCTCAATGTTTCCCTCAAATATCCGAAGTTCCAATTTGACTATGCGTTCAAGATTGCGGATAAATTCTCAACAGAATCAGTTGTCGGAGGAACCACTCCAATCTATTCTGCATCATTCGACATTACTCCTTTGCAACAAGACTATGATCTCCAAGCAGTTGTTGAGCAATTAGCAGCAGATGATCCAACTCTTCCATTTGCAGATGCGCTAGGTTCAGATCCAGACAAGAAATATAGAATCAAGATTCGCCAAATGTATTATACAACTCCTAGACAGATGTGGAGATTCTATGGTTACTACGGTGGATTGAATGTTGTTGGTAACTTCCATAACTATGGACAGTACGCTGATGGGTCAACCTTTGAGGTTGTTCCTGCTTGGCAGAACAAACTACAAGCAATCGCTTATGAAGATCATCTTTATACAAGAACATCTCATTATTCTTATGAAATCGTCGATAATAAGCTTAGACTTTACCCAATGCCTGATAATGTAACTCAAAGCACATTCTGGTTTAGATTTTCTATTGACGGAGGAAATCAAGCATTTGCCGAAGGAGAGTATGACTCAGGTCTAGAAGGCGTAAATAATATGAACACTCTTCCGATGGAGAACCTTCCTTACGAAAGCATCAATTCAATCGGTAAGCAATGGATCAGACGCTTTGCTTTAGCTCTCTCAAAAGAGACTCTTGGACAAATCCGTGGTAAGTTTGGTGGACAAATCCCAATTCCGGGAGATAACGTTACTCTTAATGCATCAGATCTTTTAACTCAAGCATCGACAGAGCAACAAAACCTTCGAGAAGAACTCAACAAGCAACTTGACGAGATGTTATATGCTAAACTAGCAGAGACAGATAAAGCAATGGTTGATAATGCTGATGCAATTGTTGGTAAAACACCATTAAAGATCTTCGTGGGGTAACATAAATGTCAAAATGGGAAAGACCATCACAACCGCCTTCTCCAATGTTCTTCGGAGAGAAAGAAAAAGACCTTGTTAAGCAGATTAATGATGAAATTATCGAACGCGTTGTTGGACAGCAGGTTCTTTATTTTCCAATCGATGTAGAATCGACAGATTTCCACCCTATTTATGGAGAAGCAATCGAGAAAAACTTCTTGCATCCAATTAGAGTCTTTGCTTTGGTTGAATATCAAGGAGTTGAAACCTCCGACATGGAGAACATCGCTCTCGACAAAGCAACAAAGATCAAGGTGAACTTTCATAAGAGAAGATTAACAGAAGATCAGAACTTGTTTGTCCGAGAAGGTGACTTCGTAAGATTCGGAGAGATCTTTTACGAGATTGTGAAGCTCATTGAACCGAAGATCCTATTTGGGCAACCTGAATCAAGATTTGAAGTCGGAGCTGAGTGTATAAGAGCTAGAGACGGACTATTCAATGCAGGCTAATAACGAAATTTCATACCCATCAACACTTGAAAATATTGATACAGCAATTTATCGTTTTGTTGATGAAATTTTGAATCCTCACGTAATAACAAATGCTGGCAAAGAAAAGGTTAATATCCTATGGATGGGAACCGAAAGAACATTTCAAATCAAGAACAATAAAGAGTTGAGAGATAAGGTTGGAAAGCTTCGCTTACCTCTTATTACAATCTCAAGATCTAGCGTCACAAGAGATGATACTTTTAAAGGATCTGTTCAAGCTGCTTACGTTGGAGACGGCGAAAGAATTACAATTCGCAGATTAATCCAACAAGATAAAACACAAAACTTCCAGAACGCTTCTAGGAAGCGTCAGGAAATAGGTGATGAAACAGGGCCTGTTTCCACAAAAAAAGTTGTCTATGAGACAATTTCAATCCCAAAACCCACTTATTTGAATTGCATGTTTGAGATTAATATAAGAACAGAGTATCAACAGCAGATGAATGATATTCTACCTTTATTCATGAATAGCACAAAGAACTATTTTATAATCGAGAACAATGGATATCAATATGAAGCATTTGTTCAAGATGATTATGGAATCAATAGCAACCAAGCTAACCTAGGTCAAGATGAAAGAATGTTTAATGCAAAAGTTCAAATCAAAGTACTTGGATATATCAACCAAACCAATGGCGAATCACTAGAACCGTTTGTAAAGAGAGAGGAAACGATTGTTGAAGTCAAAATCTCTAGAGAGCGTGTTATTGTGGGCGATAAAAAGCCATGGGACAAGAACGGTGAGAAATACCGAGATTTATGACTTTGGGGTTTCAGAGGACTATTTACTAGGAAAATGAATTTTAAAAGGAGAGTTTTTAATGCCTACCAAGTTTGACTTTTTGTCTCCAGGAATTGAACTGAGAGAAATCGACCAATCAGCTGTCGCAGCTGTTCCTGAGAATGACGGATTGCTTTTGATCGGTCGTGCCAAGAAAGGCCCTGCGATGAAGCCAATCAAAATCACGTCTCTAGCAGACTTCCAAGCTGTTTTTGGAACTCCAATGGACGGAACTAAGCGTGGAGATCCATGGCGCGAAGGAAACACTGCTGGTGGTGGCTGGGCTGCTTATGCTGCTGAGGCTTATCTTGCGGCTCGAGTTGGCCCTGTTAAGTTTATCCGCTTGGCTGGTGTTGAAGAAAATGCTGGAGATGCTGGATGGTCTGTTGAACAAGCCACATTGACTGGTGGAATTGCTGCAGTAAGTGATGTAAAGGGAGCATTGGGAATCTTTGTTGCAGAAAACAAAGCAGCCAGCAATGGTGTTCTTGCTGCGATTCTCTACGTAGAAGGATCACAATTAGGTCTAGATGGAGAACAAAGAGATGGGACCCCTGCTGCGGGAACTTACAGCTCAGCATTGGCTATCAAACAAGACACCAATGGTTGGTCAGCGCAATTGGACAACGGAACTGTTGGGCAAGAATTTGATTTCACATTTAACTTCGATGAAAACTCTCAAAACTTTATTCGAAATGTTTTAAACACTGATGCAACAGTTTTTGCATCTGGTTGGAATAATCACAAAGTCTTCTTAGGTGAATCATTTGAATACAATGTTCAAAGATTGGACGCATCTAGTGGATTGATTGCTTGGGTTGCACCAATCAGAGATAGTGCTGAAACAACTGATTTCGTAAATCACAAGGTTGAACTTACAGAAGCTAAAACTGGGTGGTTTATTGGTTCAAACGCTTCCAGCGATAAGCGCTTATTCAGACTTTGCGCCTTAGATGAAGGCTCAGACTTCCACAAGACTCATATCGTTCGAATCAAAGACTTGCGTAAAGCAACAACAGTTCGACCAGAAGCTTCTTTTACAATCGAGATTGCCCGTGCTGGTCAACGTCCTTCTGAGTATGTCGAGAAGTTTGTGAATATTACATTGAACCCAGATTCTCCAAACTATATCTTGAAAAAGATTGGAGATCTAAATATTTATTGGGACAATGCAGATAACAAAACTAAAACAGAAGGCTCTTTTACAAATCAATCAAACTTAGTTCGTGTTGAAATCGCAGATGGCGGTGTTAACAAAACTGACCTTCCTCTTGGGTTCTTGGGACCAAAAAAGATAGCAAACTTCACAGTAGCTGAAACAGACGCCACAGCCTTCGTGGAGTGGCTCTGGGGTCTAGACACTCTTCCAAATGGAAACGCTCTGAGAACCGTTGAAGGATTGCAGCTTGGTGATTCTATCGATATCACTTGGCCGACTCACGGATTAAGTGAGCAAAACACTAATGCAGGTTCATCAAACTATGCTCCAACAGCAATCTATGGATTGTCTTACAACTCTTTACGTGGTCAAGATGATTTTTGCGACATTGGAATTCTTAAGTCTGATTATAATCCACACCTAGCTTACACAGCTCCATCAACCGACGCCGCTTATAAATTTTCTCTAGAGAACATTCAACAAGATGGAACAACTGGGACTTACTATCACACTAATACTTTCGTGGTAGCTTTCGATGATGCATCAACTGGTGCTCTAGCTACTGGGATCAAACAATTTGCTGCTCCATTCTTTGGAGGAACTGACGGTGTTGACATCAAAGTTGAAAACCCATTCAACAATGATGCACTTACAAACACACCTTATGCAAAATACTCAATGGAATCTGCAATCTCTATGGTTGCTGATTACTACACAAGCCGTTATGACTTGATCTCAATCCCAGGCGTTACTAATTCTGCAATCAACTCTTTGCTTGTTCGTCAAACTGAAGAGCGCGGTGATGCATTAGCAATCATTGACATGCAAGGAATTTATGTAAGTGCAGTGGATAGTGGACTCAATGAAGTTCCTGGATCTGTTTCAACAATGGTTTCGACTGCTGAGGGTGGATCTGTTGCCTCATCTTACGCTGCTGCTTACTATCCAAATGTGCGCATTGCAGACGTGTCAAGCGGTCGTGGAAGCGTTTTGATGGCTCCTCCTAGTGTTGCTGCTATTGGAGCTATTGCGAAGTCTGAGGCGCTTTCTCAGCCTTGGTTTGCACCTGCTGGTTTCACTCGTGGTGGACTTGCCCCTCTTGGTGGTACTGGTGGCGCTAACGTTGTTGGAACTTATGAACACTTGAGCAAAACAGATCGCGACAACTTGTATAATGTTAATATTAACCCAATTGCTCGTTTTCCTGCGACTGGAGATACCGTTATCTTTGGACAAAAGACTCTTCAACCAACAGATACTGCATTGGATCGCATCAACGTTCGTCGTATGATGATCTATTTGAAGAAACGCATTGGCGGAATCGCTGATCAATTCTTGTTTGAACAAGGCGTTCAAGCCACATATGATAGATTCAAAGCAACAATTGAGCCAATCTTAGCTCAAGTTCGTTCAGAATTTGGTATCACAGAATATAAAGTTGTTCTCGATGAGACAACAACCACACCAGACTTGCAAGATCGTAACATCATGTATGCTAAAGTCTTTGTTAAGCCTGCGAAAGCAATCGAATACGTCGTTATCGACTTTGTCGTTACCCAAACTGGCGTTGAATTTTAATAGACACTAATTACAGATAAATAGGAGAATTTAAATTATGTCATTTTGGACCGAAAACACAACAGAACCGAAAAGAAACTTTCGATGGCGCGTAACAATGTCTGGTATCAGCCGATATGCAGGTGTTGATTCTGCCGCTGTTTGGTGGGCAAAAACAGTTGATACACCAAGCTACACAGTTACTGATGTAACTCACTCGTTCTTTGATAACGAATACAAATTTCCAGGTCGTGTTCAATGGCAAGACGTTAACATGACTTTGGTTGACCCAATCTCTCCTAATGCTGTTGAGATCACAAACCAAATCATCTTGGATTCTGGTTATTCAATCAAAGGTCACCAAGAGTTTGCTGGTACTGTTCCAAACTTGTTTGGAGTAAACGGACCGTCTTCTATTACCAAATCAAATGCTAATGCTGCATTTGGTACTTTGACAATCGATATCTTCTCTGGTAATGGTACTTTGGTAGAACAATGGACAATGTTTAACCCGTTCATCACTTCAGTCAAATTCTCTCAGTTGGACTACTCAAATGACGACATGAGAACAATTGACTTGACTTGGAAATATGACTGGGCTGGATGTACCAATAAGGACTTGGATGGTAATACAACAAGTATTCAATTCCCAGCTCCAGGTAACGCACCAACTCAAAACTAAGGAGACTTAAATGTCCTTTTGGACCCAAAATAGTCTTGAACCAAAACGAGCTTTCCGCTTCCGAGTAAAATCATCAGGTACGATTGGACTCGGAACGGATGGTCTTGGTTATTGGTGGAATGCTAATAAAATAGATAAACCTTCCTTTATTGTTAATTCCAACAAGTATCGACTAATCAATCATGAGATAAATGTTCCGGGAATCATATCTTGGAGTCCAATAACAGCTGAGCTTGCAGATGTTGGAAGAACTGTTGATGCATTAATGCAGCAACTTGGAGAGATTGGATATAAGCCCGATAACCTTACTATAGATGGTGGAATCGGAAAGGGTGAGGGCAATGGAGAAGGAGCCTTGTTTGACCTCCATATCCAACAAGTAAATGGTAATGGAGAAGTAATTGAAGACTGGACTTTGCAAGGAGCGTTTATATCAGAAATGAAATTGAGCACCCTTGATTATGGTTCAGATGATATTGTTTCCATAACATTAACCATAACATATGATTATGCACTTTTAAACTAAACACGGAGAAATAATGAGTAGAAACTCAGATAGGCTAGGAATGAATAACCAGCCAGAAACAGGTGAAGCACCACCTCAAATGTTTAACCCACTAAGTTTTACGGCCCCAACAGAATTTGTTGATTTGCCCTCAAAAGGAATTGGATATCCAAAGGGACACCCACTTCACGGCAAAGACTCCCTTGAGATTCGATACATGACCGCAAAAGATGAAGATATCTTGTCAAACCAATCCTTGATTAAAAAGGGAGTGGCGATTGAAAGAATGCTTGAAAACATCATTGTAGAGTCCGAAATCGATCCATTGACGCTTCTTATCGCAGACCGTAACGCAATCCTTATCAAAGCTCGTGGAACGGCTTATGGGTATGATTATGAAGCTCGTGTGAAGTGTCCAAAATGTGAAACCAATAACCTTCTTATGTTTGACTTAAGAAACCCAAAAGTTGTTGGTGGATTCAAAGAAGACAACTCGGTGATCACCATTGCGGATGATGGGTTATTTGAAACAACACTTCCTTTCTCAAAGTTTAAGATCAAATTTAGACTTGCTAATGGTATTGAAGAAAGCAAGATTGCTCAACTTATCTTAAGTGAAAATAAGGAATTTTCAATCTCCGACCAATATAAAGAGATGATCTTATCGATTGAAGGATTTTCAGAAAAAGAAATCATCAATCAATTTGTTGATAACATGCCCGTTGTAGATTCTTCGCATTTAAGAATATGTCTTAAGTATGCAACACCTTCGGTTGATATCTCCGAGACTCTCACATGCAAGAATTGTTCTCACGAACAGGAGGTTCAGGTTCCGTTCGGGACCGACTTTTTTTGGCCTAACGCCTAAAGCAATGGAGGGCATCTATGAAGGATTCTTTATTCTGAAGCATTTCGGAGGATGGTCTTTCACAGAGATTCACTCATTGCCGATTGGTTTGAGAACATGGTTCATCGAAAGATTAAAGAAACAGTTCGAAGACGAAGCAAAAGAAATCAAGAAATCCCAGAGAAGATGAAAGTCGCTCTGGGTTTTATTGTATAAACTATTTAGTTCATAAAGAGAGGGATTGTGAATGTCGAATGATAATGATACTCCAAAAGGACCAACAGACAAGCAAGTTGAAAATTCAGAAAAGCAAAGGAAAGCTCAAGAGCAAACAACCGAGTCTACAAAAACCCAAGTAGAATTAGCTAAAGAAATTCTAAAACTTGAAAAAGAAAAACTCAAAGAAACGAAAGCGTACCTAGAAATCTTAAGAGATACGGCAATTACTCTTAATGATATGGAAGAAGCTCGTAAGAAATCAAACCAGCTTTTGGAGGAAGAAATTCTTGCATTAGCAAATGGAGATAAAGATAGAGAAAATGCTTTAAAAGAGTTCATCAAAGATTCAAAGGATGGAAACAAAGCCGCATTAACGATTCGCGAAGAAATTGCTGACCTAGACAAAGAACAGTTGGAGATGTATAGAAAACAACTTCGAGCAAACGAACAAGTTAATCAAGGTCAATTAAAATATGGAGCAAACCAGAAAGCAATTCTGGGAGATATGGCGCAAGCAATAGGTATCGTCGATAAATATTCCGAATCTTTTCTTGGCAAGTTATACGTTGGTCTTGAGGTTCTTGCGAAAGGCGGAGAGGAAGCTGAAGAAGCAATGATGGCCTTAAGAGAGAATTTTGAGAAGACTTTTAACTTAAAAAACATATCTTTAAACGTTTTTAACAAAATTTACGATAACACAAAGAGACTTTTCAATTCGTTTGATGAAGGACAAGCTTCTTTGGCTAGAACAACCGCCCAAGGAAGAGAGTTTAACGAAGTTTTATACGATGTCGGGCAAGGAGCTCAGTTTTATGGAGTAACGATGCAGGATGCATCCGCAGCCATTGGAACGTTGATTAATGGGACATCAAACTTTATATCTTTAAACAAATCTCAACAACAAAACATCGCAGAAACAGTTGCAAAAATGGAAAAACTTGGAGTTTCAGCTGCTGATTCTGCCGCAATGTTCCAAAATTTAAATCAAGGCCTTGGTATATCAGCTGATGAATCTATAAGATTACAAAGAGATTTAGCAATGGCTGGTGTTGAGATTGGTATTTCTGCTGAAAGGATCACAAAAGACTTTGTACAATCTTTGTCGACTCTAATGGTTTATGGTCGAGAGGCGTTTGATGTTTTTAGTGGAATTGCAGCAGCGGCAAAAGCGGCTGAAGTTGCAACATCAACTCTTTTAACAATCGCATCCAAATTTGATACATTCGCAGGTTCTGCTGAAGGTGTTGGTAAACTAAATGCTCTTCTTGGAACTCAACTATCAACAACCGAAATGCTTATGGCGACAGAAGACGAACGTATTCGAATGCTGGTAGAGTCCGTTCAATCTCAAGGTGTTGCATTTAGGGATATGGATCGTTTTACTCAAAAAGCAATTGCGAATGCTGCTGGTATAACAGATATGGCTGAGGCGAATAAAATTTTCGGTATGTCTTTGAAGGCTTATGATGAAAACGAAAGAAAACTAAAAGCTTCAAAGGATGCTCAACAAAAGTTTGACGATGCAGTATCGAAAACGGTCAAGGTAACTGAAAAATTACAATTGCTAGGTGCCTCAATCGTTGTTGCTCTTGAACCATTTTTTGAGATGATCGCAACTGGAGCTGATTATTTAACGGAATTCTTTAACTCTATGTCTACAGAAGGCAGAGAAAGACTCGGCGGAGTTTTAGCTATATTTTCCGGATTTGTTATGGCTTGGCCTATTTTGAAACTGGTTTTTGGTGGCATAAGCTTGTTTGGGTCGGTAACAATGCCTCTCCTTGCCGCAGGTGGTACTGCTGCAGGTGCTGGTCTGGCTTCAACAGCAGCAGGAATGGAAGCCGCAGGAGCAGCTGGGAGTATGAGCGCGGCTGGTGTTGCATCGTTTGGAGTAGCTCTTGCTGAAATAGGGCTGGTCATAGCTGGTGTTGTTCTTAGTTTGTCCCTTCTGGTCGGAGCAGTGGCTCTTGCTGGTAAAGCATTCGCAACTACAAAATTTGATGTCCAAACCGCTGAGGCAGAAGCTAAAATGGCGGAGTTTCATTCAAAGACTGCTCAAGCAGCTTCGGCTATTGTGAATGGCGATCATGAAGCTGCATTAGAATCAATAAAAGCTATTGTCGGAGAGATGAATAAATTAGGAGAGACAGTTGAAGTTAGGTCAACAATTGAGAATCTTGCTCTAATTACTGCTGGAAAAGCATCTAGTATGACCGGAGAGAGAATCACAGCCTCTCAAACAAATGTAACAGCTAACGTTAAAAATTTCTTTGAAGGGATGGAGATGAACATCAAAGTTGATGGAGCCACCTTCAAAGGGTATGTAGAATCGGTAGCCGCTGATGTAATCGATGGGAGATAGCAATGGCCTTTAAAGAAAGATATTCACGAGAAAAGAGAGCGGTATTGCAAATAAGATCCGCTCAAGACACAAGTTTGCTAGTAGAGTTCCCAGCGTTTTTAACATCACTCACAAATTCATTCTCATCAACATGGAATGAAGAACAAGTATATGGTAGACAAGATCCAATTGGAACATTTCAATCTACGAAGAGGACTTTGAATGTTGGATTTGACATAGTTTCAAACAATTCCGAAGATGCTCGAAAAAATATGGAAATGATTAATAAAGTAACTAGAATGCTATATCCTTCATATTCTGGTGTAGATAATGCGTTGGTATTATCAAAGGCTCCATTGGTAGAGATTAAATTTGGAAACTTAATACAAGATCAAAATGAAAGCGACAACTTTCTCTTGGGGTGGATATCAACATGGTCAGCTAACCCAGTCTTAGAAATGGGAATGTTTACTCCAAATGCTGGAGAATTTTTTCCAAAAGTATATAATGCAACGCTTGATTTTACGCCACAGCACCGAAGAGATTTAGCTTTTAATAAAGGTGCAACTGGAAATCCAATCAAGTTTCCATATGATGGAGGTTCATAATGTCTAGATATAACGGTAGAAGGAAGGCTATAAATAAATCGGAACAGTGGGAAAAAACTCTTGAAGATAGAGGACTTAAGGAAGTCGAACAATATGTGACTCCTAGGTTTAAAAACTTAACAGAAGAGCAAATAGCTAGAGTTAGAACAAAAGACTATATTTGGAAAAGTGGAGACAAATTGTGGAGACTTGCCGCTAAAGAATTTGGAGATCCAACATTATGGTGGGTGATCGCAAAACTAAATAATAAACCTACTGAAGTATTATATGAAATTGGAGATATAGTGAAAATACCTTTGAATATATCGGTCGCACTTGAGGTGTTGGGATGAGCCTTGAAGATGGAAGAGTAACGGAAGAACAGTTAAAAAAACTAGCCAAACTTGCTCAACAGTTTGCACCAGATCCAGCCGCTGCAGCATGGTGGGGAAATGCATTCACTATTGGAGCCGCAGCCATCGTTGGTCTCGGAGCCATAGTTTTATCTGGAGGTTTAGCTATTGGTGCTGTTGCAGGAGTAGTGCTTGTCGGCACAACAGCAATAAACTGGGGCTGGTTTGGAGATATTGCCGGCGAAGCTATCGCAGAATATACAGATAGCAGCTACACAAATGGTGGAAAAAACGATTTTGTAAATCACTCTTTTTACGATATGATCGCTTCTTTTGTCTCATTGGATGAAGATTCGGAAGATAAAACCTATGTCCTTGCTAACAACTTAATTTCAGCAGCAGAAGAATATTCAATTAACGATAGATACATTGGATTTCTACCATTTGACCCAAGAGACTCAGACAACAGAGAGCAGATCGTAGAAGATTTAAGAAAAGACGCTTCATCAAACTTCATGGTCGGAGCAGCAATAGATATTTTAAGAGAAAACAAAGAGATAGTATATGCTGAAAAAGTAGGAACTGTTCTTTTCCCAGATGAAGGTCTTCCATCAAAAACATTTAATCATGATTCAACAAAAGCCGCTTCTTTTGGAGATGCAGAAAGATCAAAGAAGAGATTTATTTTTGACAAGATAATCAAACTGGTTGAGTCAAAAGATGCAAGAACAATCATCAATAATAAATTAATCGCAACAATTATACAAAATGGATACACATTTGAAGATTTTAATATCAGGGTTGGAGAAACACTAAACGAAAGAATAAAAAGCAAATATGCTTTCGAAATAAACCTACCGCAATATCAGTGGTTACTAGCTATTGCACACGCAACGAATGATGGGAATGTATTAAAGATACAGAATAATGGCGCTAATGCAAATGGAAATTTATATCCAAAAGATGCACAGAAAGGTGTTCGAGTTAGAGTCATTAATTCAACACCAGCAGGTAGAGACGAGTCCTTCAATACAAATATATTTAACTTAAAAATAAATTGGCCAGCTTCGATACAAGATTCAGAAGGATATGATAAGCTAGTTGAAGACTTTAATGTTTTTTCTGATATTATATTGTCTTCTTATGAGTTCAAATCAAAGACGACATTCGGCGTTGATTCTTTTGGAGATTTTGTTGCAGGCTCTTTAAGGTCAATCTTTGGTATTGAAGAGGGCGAATATTACGAGAAAAAGAGGGCTCCAAGTGAATTTGTAGACTTCTTGATGAGACAAAAATACATAGAATTCATTACAAACACTCTAGCGGATTCTGAAGATGATAACAAGTTGGATACAACTATAGGTAATCACTTCAAAAATTCTTATCTAGAAGATTCAAATAATAAGAATTTTTTAGATCAACTGCTTTCCGTGTTTGTTATTGACAAAGAGTTGATAAGAAGAGTTGAGCTTTTCAAACTTCTCGAAAATCTTGAAAACGAAGACCAACTAACCCCAGAACTACTAGCGGATGTTGAGAAAAAATCCATAGACGCTTGGACTAGTGGACAATTTTCAGAGTCAGCTACCGATATATCCGAAGTAGATTTGAATAGTAGACAAAAGTTCTTTAAACAATGCGCATTGATGTTAAATATAGATGAGTTATCAGAAAAATATCGAGAAGTAATTAACAAAAAATACAAAGACTCAGTTCCGTTTGATGGAAGATTTATAATGGCTGGTTGTTCTTCAAATCAGGAAACATTAATTTCTAAATTAGTATCTTCGAGTAAAGAACAAGAACTATTTGAACTAAAGCCATATCAAATGTCCGAGATGGTTCCTAAAATTAGACTATTCAAGGTGTATGAATCAGGCGATAACAAAGGAATAAAAGAAGTGGAATTTCTATTCGATAGAGAATCTAAGATAGATAGAAGCCCTTCCGAAACATTTATGAGCGCAGAAATAGACAAAGGAAGTGGTGTTGGTCTGAAAGAATTTTCTTTTGAGTTTAATGGTACCAATCCTGCGGAGGCGCGAAACGATATTAAAGCAAATCTTACACTTTTCTTTCAATCTTTTGTTGATTTTATAAGATGGAGATGGAATGGTAGAGATAAGTTTAGATATGTTGATTTAGTAATGCAACCAAGCAACAGAGACAATAGTCCCTATGGAGTCAAACTACAGAGTGGAAGACATTATGACCCAATGTTTTATAGAATACGAGCAGAAGTTGGGTACTATACTCCAGATAGTGCTAGTGCGGATTTGCGAGACGCCATTAGATCCTCTAATAAGTCTTTCTTTTTAACCATGGTTGATCATGATATATCATTTTCTAATGATGGCAGCGTTACAGTGTCTATATCATACAGAGCATATATGGAGTCATTGCTGCAACATCCAAAAATGGACGCCCTAGCTTCACCGGAGCTAATAGCAAAAAGAGAAGCTAATGAAACATTATTTTTAGAACAAATACAGAAAAAAGAATGTACAAATGATCAAATTAGAGAACTACAAATATCATTACAAGCACAAGAAGAAGTATTAATCAAACAATCATTATCCTCAATCATTAAGAGATTGATGGATAGAGATGTAATATATAGTGCACTTGTAAATCGTGGCCACAAAGATTTCTTTTCAAAGCATGGTTATTTCAAAGAATGCGATTTGGAATATGGAAGCACTGATGAAGAAGATACTACGCTAATTCAAGTTTTAAAAACAGAATTACCAGAAAAATCTGATGACTTTGATTTTATAGATTCAGGCTCTAGAGCAATATCTTTCTTTTATTTCGGGGATTTATTGTATACGATATTAGATTGTATATATGTAAACGAGTCGACGCCAAGATATGGATTAGATAATATAAAAATAATCTTGGGATCATTCGAATTTTCAATACTTCAATCAAAAGCAGCACAAGTAGGTGTCTATAATATAGCAGAGCTACCAATATCTATTGACTTTTTCTCTAGATGGTTTGTAGATAATGTTACAAGTCAGAAAGATACAAGAAAATCATTCCCCGTATTGAGATTCATAAGAACATTATCTGATCAATTAGTAAGAAAGTCTTTGATTGAAAACTGTGTCGATAAAAAAATAACAAGCTCTCTGAGATTTCAGACGGGGCAAGTTACCGCGTATGATAGTGAAAAAGAACCGCTGATTAATACAGCTAAGAATTCTCTGAGATCTGGAAATATAGCTATAAATGTTGACAATAACAGGGGAGCAGGAAAAGAGTTGCCCTTAAATGGTGGAGGTGCAAGTGACTCAACAAAGGTAGAAAATTATTATAACTATATTGTTTTGGCGGCTGTTGGATCATCACTATCCTTTTCTGGTAGTGGAAACTATTGGGATGATATAGATCAAAGTAGATTTCACATTCACGTTGGACAAGATTCAGGTTTGGTTAAATCTATATCACTTACCAAATCAGATCAGCAATATATTCGAGAAGCAAGATTCGCACAAAATGGTATCAATGGATTTTCACAACTTGCAGCCGTTTACATTGCGAATATAGAAATGTATGGAAATACAATATTTTATCCAGGAATGGAATTTTTCTTCAATCCATATGGTCTTGGTGGCGGGGCTGATTTTGGAATACCGCAAGAAAAAGACTCAATTGCAAATCAATTGGGTATTGGAGGTTACCACACAATCATATCAGTTAAGTCAAAAATAACTCCGGGCAAATTTACAACGTCAATATCTGGTCAGCAATACTTCTCCGGAGCTGAAGAGGATAGAGAAGGAAACATGATTAGAAAGAAAAATTATGGACAAAACATAGAAGAATATAGTGCGGATAATAAAAATGAGTCAGCATGTAATGACGTCATCCTAGAAGTTCAAAACTATCAATTTGAAGATGAAGAAGTTGAGAACTCAAACAATAGCGTACAGAATCCACAACAAGAAATAGTTGAAGTTGTCGGTCCAGTCAATGCAGAAGTTACCGTTGAGTTGAATGAGGCGGCAGAACCAAATGTTTTGGAAGTTGATTCCGATTATACTTATTATGTAGATGATGAAGTTGGAGAAAGAATTGGAACTTTAACTGTTTATGATGACGGTACATCATTGTTTACTTATTTTGATGACGATAATGTACAAGTTTTTGTGAGGGTTTAATCTAAATGGCTGAATTTAATGGTAAAAATAACCTAAAAACTTCCAGATTGGCTTTTGAGAGAGCGAAATATAGAGCACAAGCTTTCAAAGAAGATTATGAACATGTTTATGATTTTGGTTTTGCAGAAAGGACATTCTATGGTAGGGTCAATAGGATGTTGGAACCTGTTGTTCCAAATGAAAATTTTCTAAGACCAATAAGTATTACTGGGGAAGATATCCCTACGGCAAGAGCTATGAATTTTGTAGTCGATCAGTTCAAAGATTTGGAAATGCATTTTGCCAAAGCTTGTAGGATGGGTGTGATTCCCAATGATGATCCAATTCTCTCCTCATTAAGAGTGAAAAGAGCATATTCAAATCCGATCACGGCATTCACCGATGTATCTGAAAAAAATATGAGAAATCTATTGGATGAATATATCATGCCCCACAAAGAAAAAATCAATAATTTCAATGACTTCTTAAGAATATTTATGGATATTTACATTGGTTCAGATATAAATAGAACAATTATATTATCCGATTTCATGAAATCAAAAAATTCAAACATATTTCATTCTGGATTGGCTATAGATATAGCCAACTTAGATTTTTCGGAAGATGCAATGAAAGAGCAGATGATGCTTAATTCTCCTGCTTTTAACTATTATATGAATTTAACAAAACAATATGGATTTAGAGTTGATCAAAATAATCCGGGAGTTATAGTATCAGACTTAGCTTCACCTGTAACTTCTGAATATAGATCCAGATATCTACTTCAAACAGTTCAATCAGTATTTGATAAACAATATTTTAAAGCATGTATTTTAGATTTAAATCACTTAGAGAAGTTATTGATAGATACATATAATTCTTATGTGTTTTTAAATCCATATAATACAAATTATAAAACATGTAATGATAATACAATAGCATCTGTTATTAATATTAAAAATATAGATTATGTAGATTATAATAATATATTATTAATATATATAAATATGCGAAATTTTTTTGAGGGTTCCCCATTATCCCGATCCTCTCAGGAGCAGATTACTAGAATGGCTCAGAGCATCGGAAAGTACGATAAAGAAAGGGCCTCCACCTATATCGAAGATCAGTTTAAGAGATTTTATAATCAAAAAGACGGGTCTCTGACTTATTTTACAAAAAGAATAAAAAATACTTGACAAGCTACCTCCAGTGTGTTATCTTGTAATTGATCGCTACAATACATTATAACACATTTCGGAGGACAGTGCAAATGTTTTTTCAACTTTTAGACAACAAATTTGATTGTGCAGGAACCTATATCGATGGATCCTTCATTTGGGATAAGATACCAGATGGATTATCGAAAACATGGTCCTACTCAGATCATTTATACGGCATGGATATTGACTACGCTCAGCTGCTGGTTGCCGGCAAGTCACTAAATGACATATGTCCAGACCATTTGATGCAACGTTGGGAGGACTCTAATCGTATTTTGAAGAGTCACTACAAAGCAATAACGACATCATCAATCAATGTTTCTGATGTTTGTTTTTACGATCTCATCCCGCGGAAACACCTTCAATATTACTTCGATACTAAAAATGAAATAACAAAGTGGGTGTTTGAGAATGTCGAAAGACCAGAGCACTATAGTTTATTGAAAAGAGCACAAGCATCTGTAAAAGAATTAAGAAAACACCCAGTTAACCTGAATTCTTTTGCAGTCTATATTTCTAGTGCCGACGACCCAAAAGCAAAACATCTCTACGACCAATTTGGGGAGACAACTCCTTATGTCGACTATGATATCTTTGGGACAGTCACTGGTCGATTAACAACAAAGAAAAACTCGTTCCCAATCTTGAACCTTAAGAAGGAACTTAAGAAACATGTGAGACCAAACAACGATGTGTTTCTAGAACTTGACTTCAACGCTGCTGAAGTCCGAACAATGCTTGCACTGCAAGGCCACGAACAACCTAAGGAGGACATTCATGAGTGGAATATCAAAAACGTATTTAAAAAAGATCTTAGCCGAGAAGAAGCAAAAACAAAATTATTCGCTTGGCTCTACAACCCAGATTCGAAAAATATCGAATCAAATTTCTATAACCGAGAAGACTTATTGGAAAAATATTATGATGGAGAAGCGGTTAAAACACCTTTCGGGAGGACAATTAATGCTCCCGTTCGCAAAGCCCTCAACTATCTACTCCAATCAAGTTCCTCAGATAACACCATCGACCGCTTTTGCAAAATTTCTAATTTTCTTAGGGCAACGAGATCCCATGTTGCTTTCGTTGTTCATGATAGCGTTATCATCGACTTACACAAAGATGACCGATTCTTAATTCCTCAATTGTCGGACATGTTTAGTGACACCAAACTAGGTAGATTTAAGGTGAACTGTTCTTTAGGCAAGAACCTTGGAGACATGAGGGAATTTAAGTGGAAGTTGGAGAGCTAGTTCTCATATCAAATAGCCCGTGGGAGTCGTCGTGTATATTTGGATATTCCAATGGAGATATCGCAATCATAATAGAATACGAGGACACCCCCTACCCCATAATACTACCATCTGTGAAAATTTTCATATTCAGATCGGAAAAATTCGCTATGGTACCAATAACATATTTAGAAAAGTTAGGAGTTTAAAATGATTCTAGTAGGACTAGGAGAAGCAGGAAAAAACATCGTCAATTTGTTCAAACCACATAGTAAAAATTACAAAGTCATAATTTTTGACGAAAATGACGGTATCGAACCTCAACAAACTGTTGAAGAATATGATGAACACCCAATAAAGATTACCTCTAAGGGTCTCAAATCTCACTCTGAAGGCATTTTGTTTCTTTGTGGGTCTGGTAAGATAGCTGGAGCATCATTACGTGTTCTAGAGGCCTTTCCGGACCACCAAATGAGCGTTGTTTACATCGTTCCAGACCTTGAGTTTGCTTCGAGAGAAGAAAAAATGAGACATCGAGTTCATTTTCACGTTCTTCAAGAGTATGCGAGATCAGGAAAGATAAAAGAGATGATAATTCTCGACAACAAGATGATGCTTAAGATAAACGGATCAGGGCCAATTGCAAATTACTACGAAAAAGTAAATTATTTTATCTATTCAACGCTACAGAATATGAATTATTGCAAAAACGTAAGGCCTGACTTTGGAAAACTTCATCATCCAAAAGATCACTCTAGAATATCAACAATTGGAGTTGCAAAACTACAAGACGCGGAAGAAAAAAAGCTTTTTCCACTTGACAACATAACTGAATCATGTTATTATATGAATATAGAAGAGGAGGACTTAGATAATGATGAAACTGTTTTACAAACATGTCAGCAAATTGTTAGAGAAAATATTTCCAAAAATCGAGAATCCTCTTTTGCTATTTGGAGATCATCTGATCCAAATTTTTACATCACAAAACACTTCACTCACCACATTCAAGAAAGATAATGAGATAGAAAAAATAATTAAATTCTACAATATCGGTAAGATGGAAAAAATAGGAGAATCCTATGGAATTTCTATTGTAATTATTAATGGAGCATATTGGGCCTGCGATAAGGATCTATCTGATAAATTGGAGAAATATATTTATGAAAAGAAGCGAACTGAAAAAAGAGCTAGCAAAGATGCTTGAGGTTGAAAGCAAAATTCTACTAGCAATGGCCTATCAAGAAGGCACAGAAAAAGAACAAATATATGTATGTTCGAAACTCTTTGAAGTTGCCGAGTATATTATGACTATAAAAAAATATTTAGAGGCAACAAAAGACAATGATTAAAATAATGGATTTGATCTGGTGTAATGAGAGGAAAATAACTGGTCAAGTGATGAGATTAAGGAGCGGAATAGCTTTAATTTATTTTGCTACCGGAGAAACAATTAGATATAATATAAAAGACATAAAGAAAGTCAATGGTCAATGGAGGATGAATGACTGAACAAATTTACTATTCGTTTTGGGGAACTGAAAGCGAAGAACACAAAGATTACTTTAAACAAATAAGTCTGATAGCAGACTGGATAGGCTATGCACTTATAGGCCCGAGAAGAAACCACTTTACTGGAGAGTTCATGACCTTATCAAACATCACAGTTCTACAAACAAAAGAGAAGTTTGGATCTCCGAGAGTCTATGTTCAATTCTCAGAAGAGAATCATCTTGAAGATGCAAAGCACTATCGACAAACTTACAAGACCGCAATTGAACTGTGGCCACAATATGAAAAGTCGATAAGAGAAGGAATGGACTATTCTGAATATCTTTTCGAGACAGAAGAAGAAGTTGCTCATTACATATCAGAACAAATGAAATGGCTTCAGCAAGGCAAGAGAGATGGCCACATTGATAATGACTTCTATATCGCAAGACTCGAACAAATTCAAGCAGAGTCAATTTTTTTAAAAAAAGTTTGCGACTTAACTTGACAACCATTTCATAATATGTTATATTATTAACATAACGTTGGAGGAAAGATGAAAAACGTTAACGGAACCGATGAGTTTAACCAGCTCACGCAACAAGGTTCTGTCTATGTTCAATTCTCGGCAAACTGGTGCGGACCATGCAAGATGCTTGCTCGCACTGTCGAAGACATTGAAGACACGGAGACAGACATTATATTTCTAAAAGTCGATGTTGACTCAAATCGAGAGTTAGCACAACAGTTCGGAGTTCGAAGCATTCCACGAGTCATCTTGATGAAAGATGGCGAACAAGTTGGAGAGTTCATGGGAGCAAAGAACAAAAATGATCTCGAAGAAATTTTGCAAAAAACTTTAAAATAATACTTGACAAGGTATAAAAACTATGTTATATTATATAAACAACAACAATGACTCAAAACAATATGGAGGTTTTATGAGCAACAACAATAATTCACAATCAATGACTGTATACACTGGTACTTTTGTTACCCAACGAGGTAGCCAACGAACCATGAACTTCGTTCGACCAAGCGAAGCACCAAGCGGAGTGTTTCCATCCATTAGTCGAGAACGAAACCTACAAGAAGGATATGAAACCGTTTATGATATTGATCGTCAAGCATATCGTACATTCAACTCCAACACTCAAGTTGGAGATGTTACATCGTCTACACAACAAGTTAGTGTAAACTTATTTTAAGCACCTCCTTGCTTATGTAATAAAGGTTTGCGGCTACCTCAAAAGGCCGCATTTTGCACTCATGGTGAAAGGGATATCATAGGAGACTTCTAATCTTTTGTTCCAGGTTCGAATCCTGGTGAGTGTACTCTTTTTTGGATAAACTTTTTACTTTATCCACTATTTATTAATAAATGGGGGAAATAAAAATGTCTATACCAAACGAAAAGCACTGTGCTAGGTGCAACAAAACACATTTATCAGAGAACTTCTACAGAAGAAGGCAGGGAACCGATCTTTCTCCTTATTGTAAGGTGTGCACAAAAGAACAAACTCTAGAACGACAAAGATCTTTTAAGAGAAAGTGTATCGAATATAAAGGCGGAGAGTGTATCCATTGTGGATATAACAAATATGATGGCGCCCTAGAGTTTCATCACTTAGATCCTTCTCAGAAAGACTTTTCAATTGCGAAAGCAAGACTCACATCTTTCTCAGACAAGGTAAAAGAGGAATTAGATAAATGTGTTTTGTTATGTGCTAACTGTCATAGGGAGCAACATGCGAGAGATAAAAATATTTTATAAAAATACTTGACAAGGTATTAAAACTATGTTATATTAATAATGTGCACGGTCACAGGTTCGAATCCTGTCGGGTGTACTTTTTTTCTAGAAAGTGAAAATCCTTAAAATTTTTTTTGACCATTTTTTGAGATTTTCACTTTTTTAAAAAACTTTACTTTTTTATTTGACAAACCATTTTAAATATGTTATATTGATAATATAAAACGAATTACAACGGGGGCGGGATGAAAAAATAGCCTGCCTACCTTAGTGATAAAACACAAAAAAATAGACAAACCAAGGAGTATATTATGGCTATTAATTTAGAAGCAATGCGAGCAAAACTAGAGCAATCAAAAACCGGCGGCAAACCAACTGCATCTGGACGTAAATCAACTATGTGGAAACCCGAAGCTGGTTCTCAACATATTCGAATTCTTCCAACTGCTGATGGTGATCCGTTCCGTGAATTCCACTTTCACTACAATGTAGGAAAGAATCCGGGAATCTACTGTAACAAACGAAACGACGGAGGCGAGTGTGCTATTTGCGACTTTGCATCAAAACTTTGGCGTGACGGTGTTGAGAATGACGATCAAAATCTCAAGAATGAAGCTAAAAAGTTGTTTGCTCGAAAGCGTTATTATTCACCAGTTCTTGTTCGAGGAGCTGAAGCTGAAGGTGTACGAATCTGGGCTTATGGTAAGACTGCTTATGAAACCCTTTTGGGATATGTATTGGACCCTGACTATGGAGATATTACAGACCCACAAACTGGTACAGACATTAAGTTGACTTATACATTAGCATCTGGTCCGGGAGCCTTCCCCAAAACAGCTTTGCAACCTCGACGTCGACCATCTGTATTATGTGACGATGCCGTGGCTGACTGTCAAGATCTTTTGGACTCTGTTCCTGTTATCGACAACTTATTTGATCGAAAAACTCCAGAGGAAGTTCAGACTTTGTTGGATGGTTACTTGTCCTCCGATCACTCAGCAGAGTCATCTTCCAGCGAGTCTCAAAAGTACACACAACAAACTGGGGATAGTGTAGATGAAGCATTTGCAGCTTTTATGCAGGATGAATAAGTCATAGACCTCCTGTGTTGTTAAGGGTTTGGCCGTCTTCCCTTGGTTAAAAAGACGGTCTTTTTGCTATCATTTAGCAGCCTCCTCGTGGCGATAGTGGTAACAACTTAGGTTGGCTGATGCTAAGTCCTTATCGATAAAGTCCAGCAGAAATATGAACTTTATTGATGTTAATTTAAAAAGCAATTAATCTATAGGAGATATTATGCAAAAACATAAAGTATTTGACTTCGTAAGAAACGAAGCTCACAAGATTCACATTGACCGAGCATTCCAAAGAAAAGCTTGTTGGTCAAACGATACATGTAGAGAATTTATTATTTCTGCGAATCGAGGCAGAACCCCATACCCAATCGTAGTTGCAGATGTAGCAACTGGAATTGAATACTCAGAAGAACAAGCATCTCTATATTCAGTTGAAAAATATCAAGAAGCAAAAGTTCTTAGAAAAGACTATATTTCTCTTGATGGACAAAATAGAGTTGAAGCTTGGCGACGATTGTTTGATGATGAGCTAACCCTCACTGGAACTTTCATCGATGCTGACGGTGCAGAGGTTGGAGTAAAGAATAAGTATTATGGCGACCTCCCTGTTCGATTGCAGGACGCTCTTCGAGATACTGAAATCTCAGTTAGTTTTATGAATCGATGCTTATATTCAGATTTGCACGATATCTTTGTTAATATTAACTCTGGGGAACCACTAAATTCTCAAGAGAAGAGAAATGCAATCAATACTCCTATTTCTGAATTCCTGAGAAAAATTTCAGAAAGAAACGATATAGCAGAGATGTGGCCTAAGATTAGCGGATTTAATGATGAAAACATTAAGCGGTCTCAAGACACGGAATGGACTACTCTTGCTTATGTTGGCTCTTTGCGTGAATATGAAATGGATGGAAGAGATTCTAAGTTAGATGAGTTTTATCTTTTGGGTAAAGGAAAATTAAACAAAGATGTTAAGCAATATTCTAATTATTACAGAACTAGATTCAGTAACATACTGAGTGTGGTCTCTAACTTAGTGAAAAATTGCAAAATCCATACCGGAAAAGGTATCGCACAAAAACACTTTTGGGCCTTCCTTATGGTATCGGAATATCTTTATGATAATAACATTATTATACCAGACTATGAGGGACTATCTAACTTAATTGTTTCTGTAGATGAATCTTTGTCTCGAGAATCTAACATTCAGTTTAGTAAAGATATTGAGCTAGCTGAATCAAAGAAGAAAGATCTCCCGCAAAAATCAAGCTACTATTTTTTCCATCAAAGTAACTACAAGTCACAAAACAGTAGAAAAACACGCAGAGATGCACTTATTGATCGCTTAATTAAATCTGAAGAATTTTTGCAATTTTTGGAAGAATCTGAAGAGATAGCATAAAATATATACCGCAGGAAGGCACGGGTCAACAGGTGCCTTACATATAAAATATAAAACTAGGAGTTAAAATGACTAAATTATTAATGACACTATTCTTTGCATGCGGAGATAAAGAAGAACAAGTAGATACTTCATCAACTGAGGAAGTTGTTGAGGAAACTACAGAAGAAACAGGCTCTGAAGAACAAACTGAAGAGACTGGCTCAACTGAAGAAGAAGGCGAAGACACCGCTTCCTCACAGGAGCAATAATGACTAAAGCTGGTAAGATTGATATCTCAGCCATGAAAAAGTTCGTCAACAAGAAAGTTGGCCTAGACATTGCTCATGATCTAAATGAAGATAATCCTACCACGGTTAAAGAATGGATTCCAACTGGTTCTCGCTGGTTGGATTCTATTATCTGCCGAGGACAGATGGCCGGAATCCCTGTGGGTAAAATCACAGAACTAGCTGGCCTATCTTCAGCCGGCAAGTCCTATATGGCTTGTCAAATAGCAGCTCAAGCTCAAAAATTAGGACACTTTGTTGTTTACTTTGATGCCGAGTCTGCTATTGACCCAAAATTCTTGACAAATTCTGGAGTGGATATAAATGATGATTTCATGTATATTCAAGCGGTATCTGTTGAGAAAACTTTGGAGACGATTGAGGATCTAATGACTGAATACCCAGAGCAGCAGTTTTTGTTTATCTGGGATTCAATTGCTGCGACTTCTCCGGAGAAGGACATTGAAGGTGACTTTAATCCTCAGTCGTCAATGGCTGTAAAGGCCCGTATCTTTACAAAAGCTTTCCCAAAGCTTACTATCCCATTGGCCAATCAGCAATGCACTTTGCTGTTAATCAATCAACTTAAAACAAACATCACATCTAATGTTGCAGAAGCAATGACAACGCCTTATATCGCTCCCGGCGGTAAAGCAATTGAATACTTCTGCTCACTCAGAATATGGCTTACAAAGCGTAAAGCAAAAGCTGCTTATGTAACAGACTCTAGTGGTCTACGCATTGGTTCTGAGGTGAAATGTAAAGTTGAAAAGTCTCGCTTTGGTTCTGAAGGTCGCACATGTGGCTTTAAGATCCTGTGGGGCAAAGATGTCGGTATCCAAGATGAAGAATCATGGCTAGAAGCATTGAGAGTCTCCGAAACGGAACGTTTCAAAGGTGGCGCTTGGAACAAGATCTATGACCAGAACGGCAAAGAATTTAAGTTTCAACGCAGTCAATGGCTTGAAAAACTTCAAGACGATGAGTTTAGAGCTTGCGTCTTTGATATCATGGATGAAGAGATCATCAAAAAGTTCGAGTCTGAAGGTAAGAACTTCAACATCGACGAAGAGTCCGAAGAAAGTTAATTCTTGAAGGAATCTCATTAAGCCCCGTTGGTTCGCCTTCGGGGTTTTTTGTTTTTTATACTTGACAAACAACTATCTTTGTGTTATATTATTAACATAACGCTGGAGGACAAATGAAATTAGTAAAATGCCAATGCCCGCATGACGGGAAGATCTTCTATGGGAGATTGATAAAAGAAACCGAACACAAGTTCATAATGGCAATCGGAAAACGTGGAATTGAAATGCACTTTCCAAAAGCAACGCACACTTACACAGTCTTGGAGGACAAATGAAGAACGTTATTATTATTGACGCGTTGAACATGTTTCTGCGCTCATACGTGATCTCACCCCATCTCGATAAAAAAGGGTGGCCCATAGGAGGCACAATTGGCTTTTTAAAGAGCCTTCAAAAGGTGGCTAGGGATTTTGACGCTGATGAGATTATCGTCGCTTGGGATGGCCATGAGGGCTCTCAAAGACGCCGTTCTATGAACAGTGACTACAAAGGTGGACGAAAACCTGTGAGATTCAATCGACGTATGGTTGAGTTGCCCGAGGACAAAGAAGAGGCCAACAAAGGTTATCAGCAAATAAGATTGATGGAATATTTAAATGAAGTGCCCGTCATTCAACTTGTAGCAGACTTTACAGAGGCGGATGATATTATTGCTTTAGTAATCAACCATCCTCGATATAAAGATTGGAAAAAAACGATTATATCAAGCGATAAAGACTTCTTTCAATTATGTCGAGATGACGTTCAAATTTATCGACCAATTCAAAAGAAGATTATAACAAAGCAAAGCATTATCGATGACTTTAATATTCATCCAAAAAACTTTGCTTTAGCAAGAGCGATTGAGGGCGATAAATCAGACAACTTGCAAGGAATTCAGGGAGCAGGTCTTAAGACAATTGCAAAGAGGTTTCCATATCTCATTCGAGAAGATGAATATGTTGTAGAGGACATTATTAGAGATTGTGCTATGCAAGGTAAGAAGCTCAAGATTCATGAGAACATTCAAAATAATGAAAAACTCATCAAGGATAACTATGCGATTATGCAACTTCAATATCCAAATATTCGACCTATGAACAGGGAAATAATAAACAAGGCCATAGTCGACTTTGAGCCTTTTTTCAATAAAATAAAATTTACACAGATGCTTTCTGAAGATGATGCAGTTAGTCTCAACTTCACAGCATTGCAACAAATATTTCACAGAATAAAAAGATAAAAATACTTGACACATGAGTGTGAACAGGTTATACTTACATAACCATTGGAGGACAAATGGAATTACACAATAATGAAACTTTTATGCGCTTTGGAAAAAACTTTCAAGAAAAACTGGCGCAACTTATGCTCGAAGACAGACCTTTCTTTGATCAAATAATGGAGGTTTTAGATATAAACTTTTTTGAATTAAAATATCTTCAAATCTTTGCCCAAACTCTTGTAAACTATCGAGATAAATACAATACACATCCAAACTCAGAAGTCATGATGTCTTTGTTGAGAACAGAGTTGAATCATCATGATAAAGCAACTGCTCAACAAGTTCGTGAGTTCTATGCTCGCATCCACACATCAGACGGCGTAGAGGAAGCTGCGTTCATCAAAGATAAGGCAATCGACTTTTGTCGTAAACAAGTGTTGAAAGGAGCAATGATAAAATCAGCATCTTTGCTTAAGTCGTCATCATTTGAAGAGATCGAGAAAGTGATCAAGGAGGCCTTAGTTCTTGGAACCGACAATAACTTTGGCCACGACTTTCGTAAAGATTTGCTTAAACGTTTTGAATTGGTTTCAAGAGATCCAATCTCAACTGGATGGGCTCGAATGGATGAGATTTGCAAGGGAGGTCTTGGAAAGTCCGAATTGGGTGTCGTCATTGCTCCTACTGGTGCTGGTAAGTCTATGGTCCTCGTTCATCTCGCAACTCAAGCTTTACTTGAAGGAAAAACTGTTGTCTATTATACCTTGGAGCTCAAAGATACTGTCGTCGGTCAACGCTTTGACTGCTGCATATCAGACATTCCTCTCCAAGAGCATAGAATGAGACAAAAAGAAATTGTACACAAAATTAAAGATATTGAAGGTACTCTGATAATTAAAGAGTATCCAACAAAGTCTGCCTCAGTGCAAACTCTCAAGAACCACATTGAGAAGTTGCGCAAAAGAGGCATCGAACCAGACATGGTGTTGGTAGATTATGCGGACCTTTTGCGTCCCGTTAGGAGTTCAGGTGAAAAACGACACGAATTGGAAGAAACTTACGAAGGCCTTCGAGGACTTGCTCAAACCTATGAGTTTCCCATTTGGACCGCTTCCCAAACCAATCGTGGGGGGCTCAACGCGGAAGTCATCACGATGGAAGCGATCTCGGAAGCGTTCAACAAATGCTTCGTAGCGGACTTCATCTTCTCTTTATCAAGAACGGTGCAAGATAAGCAAGCCAATAAAGGTCGCTTATTTGTCGCAAAAAACCGAAATGGACCTGATGGTCTCGTATTCGATGCTTTTGTTGACTGGTCTGATGTTACAATCAACATTCTTGACCGAGACGAAAGCGCCGAGAAACTGCAAAGTACATCAGATGCCTTGCAGATGCTAAAAGATAAATACACACAACTAAAAGCCAAGTAACAGGAGCACAACAATGGATTTAGAAAAAAAGATTTTGTCGGACATCACGGTCCACATGAAATATGCCCGTTTTCTCGAAGATAAAAACCGTCGAGAAAACTGGGACGAATTGGTTACCAGAAACATGGAAATGCATATCAAAAAATTTCCTAGTTTAGAGCAAGAGATTCGCGAGAACTACAAGTTTGTTTATGACAAGAAGGTTCTTCCGTCAATGCGCTCAATGCAGTTCGGAGGAAAACCTATCGAGGTATCTCCAAACCGTATTTTCAATTGCGCTTATGCCCCCGCAGATGACCCTCGTGTTTTCGGAGAAATTATGTTTTTACTCCTTGGAGGAACTGGCGTTGGCTATTCAGTTCAGCGACATCATGTCGAAAATCTTCCAGAGATTAGAAAACCAACCTCAGGAAGAACCCGACGTTTTTTGATTGGAGACTCCATTGAGGGCTGGGCCGATGCTGTTAAAGCGCTCGTAATGTCTTATTTTAAAGGAACATCAAAGATTAGATTCGACTTCTCAGATATCCGTCCAAAGGGTGCAAGACTAGTTACATCCGGCGGAAAGGCACCTGGCCCGCAGCCATTAAGAGAGTGTCTTGTAAAAGTGGAGGGAATTTTAGATGGAAAAGAAAACGGAGACAAACTTTCGCCTATTGAGGTTCATGATATCATCTGCCATATTGCGGATGCGGTTTTGGCCGGAGGTATTCGTCGAGCTGCTCTCATTTCTCTATTCAGTGCTGATGACGAAGACATGCTTAGTGCAAAAACCGGAGCATGGTGGGAACTTAATCCCCAACGAGGACGAGCTAACAACTCCGTAGTTGTAATGCGTCATCGCATTGATAAACCGACATTTATGGACTTGTGGAAGCGAGTCGAAGAGTCTCGCTCAGGAGAGCCGGGATTCTATTTCTCAAACGATAAAGACTGGGGCTGTAACCCATGTTGCGAGATCGGTCTTCGTCCTTTCCAATTCTGTAACTTGGTTGAAATCAATGTTTCAGACGTAAGCACTCAAGACGAACTCAACGATCGTTCTCGTGCTGCGTCGTTTATCGGAACACTGCAAGCTTCTTATACGGACTTTCATTACCTCAGACCAATCTGGCAACGCACAACAGAGAAAGATGCTCTGATTGGAGTTTCAATGACTGGAATTGCATCTGGAGAAGTCCTCAAGTTGAACATGACCGAAGCATCATTGGAAGTCTCCAAAATGAACCGACAAGTTGCGATGCAGATTGGAATTAACTCTGCCGCTCGCCAAACATGTGTTAAGCCAGCAGGCACAACATCGTTGACTCTAGGAACATCATCTGGAATTCATGCATGGCACAATGACTATTACATTCGTCGTTTGCGTGTTGGAAAGAACGAAGCCATCTATCATTATTTGGCCGCTAACCTACCTGAGCTGCTCGAGGACTGCCGTTTCCGTCCACACGACACTGCTATCCTATCTGTTCCTCAAAAGGCGCCTGAAGGGGCAATTACGCGCCACGAGAGCGCACTTGATTTGCTCGAGAGAGTAAAGAAAGTTTCAGCAGAATGGATCAAATCGGGCCATAAGCGAGGAAGTAACACTCATAACGTTTCAGCAACCGTAACCATCAAAGATGATGAATGGGAAACTGTTGGAGAGTGGATGTGGAATAATCGCGGTGTCTACAATGGATTGAGTGTGCTACCTTATTCTGACCACAGTTACGTCCAAGCGCCCTTTGAAGATTGTGATGTTGAGACTTATGAAAAGATGCTCTCTTTGGTCAAAAACGTAGACTTGAACCTAGTTATAGAAGCAGAAGATGAAACCGATTTATCAGGCGAAATTGCTTGCGGAGGCGGTGGATCCTGCGAAATCTTTTAACAGGAGAAATTTATGAGAGAACAATTGGAAAGAATTATTCGCAATTTGACTGAGATCAAAGAAGATCTCGATAAAGTGGAAGCTGGATCTTATGGTTTTA
>Ga0196905_1000032_pt1 | contig 45021 bp, 51 predicted proteins | sample CB_VirMetaG_3_FD_169098 | JGI IMG/M metagenome (GOLD analysis project Ga0196905, IMG submission 169098) | Freshwater to marine saline gradient viral communities from Chesapeake Bay - CB_1508_1S Viral MetaG (v3) (version 3) | ecosystem: Environmental > Aquatic > Marine > Coastal | place: USA... | reverse complement strand
CATTCAGCTTGTTTGACCAAAGCTGAGGAATGAAACCGCCAGAGTAAGACGGGGTGGTGTCAAAAGCACCGGAGCTAACTACAGGAAATACAGCAGCCATTTTGGTTCTCCAAAAAAGTTAAGTTGGTGTCAACGGCTGCTTACATGTTAACTGGTCAAGAGCGAACTCGACCTTCGATGTAGGCAGCAGTTACTTCAGCTTCAAGTTTAGCGGCGTCATCGTACTGGCCCCTACTGTTCATCACGCGAATCTTGTTCCACGCATTGTTGATCTCCCTATCGGAATAGATCTTTGCGTCGCGACCCACGCTCTGCGTCTTGGTAGAGCTAGAACGATTCGGCGCAACCTGCTTCTCAAGTTCTGCTTGGCGAGACGCTCTCACTGGTTCTTGTGCTGGGGCTAATTCTTGCTTCCACAGTTTCACGTAATGTGCGACTGCCTCGGCATCCCCTGCGTTGAACGCAGCTTGGGCTTGATCTCGACGCGGGCCACGGAGCATGGGGTCATACTCATTCAGCCACGCGACCCAACGTTCATCGGCGTCGATCTGGTCAAAGTCCGGCACTAGCTGACGCAAGCGCTGACCAAAACTCATCTCTCCCACCTGCTCACCGGTTTGCGCCAGTTTCTTCTGGAGCGCCTCGATGATCTGTTCCTGCCGCTCGATCTTGGCTTCAAATTCAGCAGCCACTTCACGTGCGACACGACGTTGAACGTCGATCAATTCCTCGCCAAACTCTTCTCGGTCGGCATCGGTTACATAACTGACTTTCTCCGCCGGAGCCTGTTCTTTCACCTTCTTCGCAGCGTCCAGCTCCTCACGGAACATGTCCAACTGCTCGGTTAGCTGCCGAACCTGCTGGTGTAGACGGGGGACTTCCGCGTCGTACTTGCCCTTCAGGGTGCTGTACTTCTGCTTAAAATCGTCCTCGACTTCCTTTGGTTTCTGGTCAGTCGGCCTTGCTTCTTCAGGCGCCGCAGCTTCCTCGACCTCGCCCCCTGATTCTTCCGCTACTGTTTCCTCTGGGCCTTCCGCTTCGGGCTCGACCAATTTTGGTTTCGCCTTCACGTCCTTTTGGGCAGTCAACGATTTCTCAAGTTCTTCGATCTCAGCAATCTGAGCTTGTACCTGTTTTGGCAACGCCATTCTTTTCTCCTTAAAGCACCAACTCTGTTTACAGCGCCGTACGTATGCTGTTCCCGTTATGGTGTGCTTCAGTCATGCCCCGTTAGGAGCGGTTTACCACCCTCGACGATTCCTCAACCGCCTTGAGTAGATCTTCATACGCTTCGGCTCGCCCTTGCAGACGGTGAATCAACCCCATGTCGTCTGCGTAGACCAGCTTCTGCTTCGCCTCAGCAAGCTGAGACTCTAAAAACTGCAACAGCGCTTCGTTTCCCGGCTCTCTTAACCTGTTAAGGGCTTGGAGTGCCTGTCTTGAAACACTGTTTAAGTTAATCATGCCTTATGTTTATACCACACCTGTCAACGTGTCAACAGGTGTATTCATTAGCGTCCGTTTGGTCTCGGAGACATGTAATTATTCTCCCGACCACCCATCTCAGAGCCATCCGCTTGTAGGTTGGCAGCCTGCTGCGCAGCCATCATCTGCTGCTGCATCATCTGTTGCTGCTGCGCCATCTCCTGCTGCTTCTGAACGTCCTCGCGTGACGGTACCAACCGGTCAACGTTCGCATTGAGGTTGCCCGCCAGATCGCGCATGAGTTCAGCGGTACCCGGCAGCCCAACAATCTGCTGCGCCACAGGGCTTTCCAATACAAGACGTAGAAACTCAGTTTTACGAACAGCTTCCGCTTCCTTAACGACCAGCGACATCGCGCCTCGTGCAACAATCTGAACATCACCGATCAAGTCTGGGTCATCTGAGTATCTAAGGTTGCGCTGGTACTGGCGCTCAAGCATCGGCGTCAGCACATCGTTGTCGATGTTACCGATCACCTGTTTAATGCTCTTACCCGCGTTCGAAATCAGCATGGACAGCCCTGACGAGGTACGCCCTGCGCCCGGAACGTGCTGCCCGGTCATGTAACGCGGAATGCCAGAGACTTCATCGGCAATCGCCATGAACCGGTCGAACACCGCCATCAGCTCGCCTGCGTTTGACTGCGGCTGGAAGAACGTAATCGGCGGAGACGTATCGCCATATTCAGACTGAATAAACTGCCAGACCTTCCACGGGTACATCTGCGTGATGTCTTCCCCGGCTGGTAGACGGCTGACGTTCACACCGACCTGCGGGCCGCTTGAGATCCCCATGTTGTTAGCCAGCGCACGCGCTGCGGCGTTACACATGTTCTGCGCGTCGATGCACAGATCGGCGACACCATTACCGTCCAGACGCCCCGGTACCTTCTCGAACGAAGTCACGTAGTACGGCTTACGACCCAGCGGGTCGTAGTTCAGCACAGCCTTAATGACCGTGTTGTTCACCATCCACACTTCGCACGGGTACGACATCTGCGGGTCGTCGATCTCCGACTCGTCCAGTCCCCAGTCGATCAGCATTTTGCCCGGGAGTGAATCCCACAACTGGATGGCTGCGATCAGGTCACTGCCCGCGTCGTCAAAATCTTTATTAACCGCCGCCTCGATCTCACTGTCGTCCTGCTCCAACCAGTCGAACCCGGTAGAGCCGAAATCTGCAAGGATCGAACGCAGCGCCGCCTCGTCATACCCCTCGACACCGATCATCGCTTCGACGTCTTCGCGGGTCAGGTGGTGCAACTCGATAACGGGCATGGACTGTGGGTCATCGCCCCACGGCGCCCAGTAGAATTTGTATGGGTCAACGCGCTCCCACTCATCGCGGATCGTCTCGGTCGGAACAAGCTGCCCCTGCGCAAAGGCCAACGTCTTACGTTTCCGAGGCGTCGGCCCCTTCAGAACTGCGTATGGGAATGTCGCGATGTCGTTCGTAAACTCGAACAGAGCCTTGATGAACCCGCCCTCGATGAGCTGGTCTTCCATCTTCTTCTCCATTCGAGCGACACGTTTGTCTGCCTCGAACTTCAACTCGCGCATCGCGGTATCTTTCATACCACCGGCAAGCTGCTGCAACGTCGCTGGGTCGATCGCGTCTCCGCCCGCAGCGTAATACTGCTGCAAGTTCATCTGCATGATGCCCTGCAACCGAGCGATGATGTCCTGTGGAACTTCTGGGATCGGCGTAGCCTGTATCGACCACGGTTTATCCGAGCCTGTGCCCAGCAACGTATCGCGCAACCATGCAGTCGCCGTACGACATTTCGTACTAACGATACCCATGAAGATCTCTGACCCACCCTGCTCACGGATCTCCGCAAGTTTCTGGGGGTCGTACTCCATGTTGCGTGCACGTACGCACTCGGTCAGACGCGTTTCGATCGTCTCACGTTTGTGATCGCGCATGATTTCCCAGCGTCGACGAACATGCGCAGCCAATCCCTGCATGAGCGGAGCAGACTGCTTTTCTGTAGACGCGCGTTTTGCCGCAGCCTCTAAATCAGAAGCTCTGGCAACTGGAATAAGAGCGGGGCCAAGAGCCATATTCGTAAACCCGGGTTGTAGGTGATTAAGACACTAGCAACTCGATGTTAACGTGTCAACACGTTACGTCCAGCCACCAGACGACACTCTTCTGACTTCTCTACGGTCGTTCACAGCGATCATACTCCCAAACACCTCGCCCCCATCGGCGTGGAGGCACATGTACTGAAACGCATCCGCTACGTCCGACCATGGGTGAGATTTTTCGGGAGACTCGTCTTTTACGCCCTTACTGTTGATCTTGTACCGGTACTTCCCGGCCAGTGCCTGCACCAGCGGCTTCGCCCCCTCGGGATCCACCACGAGTCCAAACTTCCCGTCGACGATACGGGTCATGAATTTCTCCACAGCCGCGATACGCGCCGCCACCGAGTTCGTCCTCGCCGGTTTTACCGTGAACCCCTCGGCTTTGTATATGTCCGCCACGGTACGCTCGTCGGTCTGCACGCGCTGAAACGCCGCCGGGTCGATGATGATGAGCGACCGCCTCCCCGCGAACTTGTTCGCAAGCAAGGGTTTCAGTTTTTCCCGGACGAACCGCAACGCGCCCATCCCGTCTGACACCAGTGCGTCATACACCACCAGTCGACCGTCATAGGCAAGCTGCCCAACCACCGCCGCAGGCGTGAGCCCCGCGTCAACGCCGATCAATAACGGCGCATCGCTGAACATCGGTGTGATCTCGCTCTTCGACACGTGCGCTGCTTTCTCGAACGATCTAAACACCGGCTGACCACTCAGCGACTTGCCGAATTTCGCGTGGATGTACACGTCGATCCAGTCTTCAGTTTTCCCCTGAGCCAGATTGTCGTAGTAGTCATCCGGTAGGAACCGCGTCCAGTCCGCCTCCGGTGACAGCCCCGAGGGCTGTATCGTCACGTGGACGTTCTCCGGCGGATCGGTGAGGAGCTGTTCCCAAAATGTGTCCTCATCCGGGGGGTTTGTCATGCCCCACAGGTGCGCGTTTGGCCTTCCATCGTCGGTTTTACACCCCACCCCGTTCATCATTTTGTCGGGGTAACGACCGAGACGACCCTGCGCTGCGTTAAAAATGTCGGGGTGAATCTCTCTGAACTCGTCAAAAACGAAGAAACTCGCCTGTAGCGAGAGCAGTCGCCTTACGTCGTTCGCGTCATCAAGGCCACGAAACAGCACTTCGCACTCAATATCCCCCACCGAAATGACGAATTTGTACTCGGTTTTCAGGAAATGGCCCATGACGCCATCGGGTATCCACTTCATGAAGTCCGGTATCGACGTATCTCGGAGCTGCTCACGCGTGTTACGTACCCAAATGGCACGGGAGCGGCGAACGCCATCCTTGCACGGGGCCATCTGCGCCGCATGGTGCAGAATTTTCATGATGCCCGCAGTCGTTTTGGTCGACCCCACCGGGCCAACAGCCAGCGAAATGAACTTGTCGGAGTAGAAAAAGTCGTCGAGGCTCTCGATGACCTCAAAATTGATCTCGTGAGCCGGTGTTACAGCGGCGGTCATGCTTCCAGTGCCTTCGAAGACCCCTCAATGATGATCCCGTCACTGTGATCCTTCGCTCGGGTGATGTTGATGACGACCTGCGGGCCCGATCCACCACCGTCTGATTTTGAATCCGGCTCAAGCCTGCCCATCTTGTTCAACATCTTCTGAAATTCAATTCGTGCTGTTGGGTTGACGTTGGGGTTTTGCATGTGCCGGAACAGGTTGTCCAAGTTCACCGCGCCCATCAGACGTGCCAGCGTCTCCATCTTGGATGGATCGTCTTCAATCATCTGAAGCTGCCCGCGGGACAGAATGGGTTGTTCCACCAGCTCGGGGTTGCGCAGTTTATCTACTTGGCTACTCATGCTTCTAAGTGTTAACGCGTGAACGGGTATGTGTCAAGAACAGGATGGTAGCGGGGCGGGGATACGGAGGTACGGACATAGGGGGTAATAGTTGACTAAATTGTATGGTTATTCAAAAAATGGGGGGTGTGATGTATGGAGTACCTAAGGCGGGGCTGGGCCCCCTCCCCCCCTCGGCCACTACCCCCGTTCCGTTTACGCGCGCACTAAGGTGTAGGGTTGAAAAACCGCTGATCCTCCGGGATGTCATGCTAACCCTACCGGCAGAATCCCTCCCGCTTGTTTGTCGATCGTCCGCGCATGGGTGCGTTCGTGAAGCGATAGGCTGGGCCGAAAGGATAAACTCTGGGCACGCATTGCGGAGGCAGAGGATTAGGGTGGGGTCGTTAGGAAATCGGACGGGTGTACGTATTCGCGTACATGGCAGCGAGGGCACACGGGTGTCAGGAATCGCGACCTCACCGGCGAAAGCTATCGTGATATTAGCGATAGATGATACGCGCGGCGGCGATCTGAAAACCGAAGGGTTTTCAAGTGTACATGCTGACACGTGTACACCTCAAAGCCTTATCCCTAAGACAAAGGAGCCTATCATGCTAAACAAGCAAGAAATTACCCAAAAGATCGCAGGCATCAAACGCTCTGCAACCTCACTGCGCGACAACGTGCAAACCGTATTGTGCAACATCGCAGGACACGCCTTCGAACACGGCGACGTAACGCTGTACCAGAAGCTGTACGACGCCACCTCGGGCTTAAATCGCAAGAAGATGGTGAAGTGGGTACACGACTACGGGTTCGCACAACTCCAGAAGGACGGATCGTTCCGTCTCAACAAGACTGCCCGCAAGGACGCTGACTTCCCGAATGGTGAAGCGGTTGTGGCGTACCTATCGAGCGAAGAAGTTCCAGCGTGGTATGCCGACGAAGAGAACGCAGCAGAGATCTTGCGTGCGCTCGACATCGCTCAACGGATCAAGTCGCTGACTGCGCAGATCGAGAAGGCACGTAGTGAAGGTCGCGTCGTGAAGTATGACTTCAAGGCAGCGTCGGAAGCGATGGATGACCTGAAGCGTGTAATGGCGGCGTAACCGTGGGGGGTCAGATCTAAGCTGCGTACGCAGCTTAGATCCCTTCTGCTCACCTGTCAACACCTTCGAGCAACTTTTTTTCGATGAAACGCCACCTCGGCGGGCTTGCCCGCCCTATTAAGACAATCCACAAGACAAATGCACCAGCAGTCGCGTGGATTGTCTTAATAGAAAAACCTAGGCGTACCAAGGCTTTCCAGCCAGTAATAAGACAATAAGACAATAAGACAGTTATAAATAATATATAGCTGGATCCTCACACCTGTGTGGAGGGGTTGTGCGGCGCGTGGATCAACGCGCTTCACCCGCAATCTCTCCCAGCAACTGTCTTATTGTCTTATTCGCCGCTAACTTATTGATCTTAAAACATTAAGACAAAATTGGATTGTCTTAATACAACGTCTTTTTCGACCAACTGTCTTTTTAGGAGGCCCGCATGCTCCACATGCTCGCTCGCGCCGTTGGCGTGTTCACTGTCTCGCTCATCCTTGGCGTGTTCATGTTCTTCATCCTGCTCAACTGGGTGAGTGGGTGTGGCGAACGCTTTCCCACTGCGAGTGGCGGCTACGTCGAGGGCGAATGTATAACCCCCCTGAATCTGTTTACGCGTGAACATACGCAAGACTGACAACCTGCAACCCACCCAACATCCACCCATCGGTGGCATAGGAGCCCGACATGAAGCACGTACCCAATCGAGGCATGCGCCAACTGGTAACCAACCGGGAAGCGTTTAAGAACCACAACAAGACCGTGTACGCCGAAGACCGTGGAAGCATCTACGTGGTGTATTCGTACGGATCGCACTTCCCCATGTACGTCTACGACAACGAGCGTCGCGAGTGGTATGGCAACGAGGACAAGTACAGTTCGACCACATCACGCCACCAAAGCCACGCACGCCCCGATGCAACGGTGGCAGCTTATGTACCGACGAGCGTACTGCGCGACATCGTGGACTATGGCGGGTATGCCGAGTTCTGCGCCCATCGCTGTAGAGGGTGGGATCGGATCGACTAACCCACTAAGGAGTTACCTGCATGAATATCTTCGTACTCGACGACAACCCGTGGATCGCAGCGCAGTACCAGTGCGACAAGCACGTGGTGAAGATGGTGTTGGAGACCGGGCAGATACTGTCTGCGGTGCATCATCGCTACGGCACGGACACGACGGACATGTACAAACCCACGCATGCCAGACACCCGTGCGTGCTATGGGCGGGCGACTCGGTGGAGAACTACGACTGGACGTACCAGCACTTTCTTGCGCTGGGCGAGGAGTATTTCTATCGGTACGGGCGTACGCACAAGACCATCGAGAAACTCGCGTTCGTGGTGGACGAGCCGCCACGACTCATCAGCGCCATCGCACAGACGCCGTATGCGTTAGCCATGCCAGATGAGTACAAACACGACAACGCCGTGGATGCCTACCGCGCGTACTACACCGGTGCGAAGGCTGACCTGCTGCGCTACACCCGTCGCGAGCCACCACAGTGGCTGCACTGACACAACGAACACCACAGGAGGACATCATGCCTTGTTACACAAACCCATCGGACGAGAAACCCGTGAACAAACACCTGACCGTTAGGATCGCGAACAACTACGGCGGGAGGGTGGTGTATCCCGTGTGCGAGACGAGCCAGTTACTTGCCCAGCTTGCGGGTACGAGGACGCTGACTGCGCAGGCGATCGAGATCATCCAAGCGTTAGGGTTCACCCTGTCCGTACAGCCGGAAACATTACCTTGACACCTCACCTGTTTACAGGTAAACATACACGCACTCACTTGTGCACATGCAAACACTTATCCCCCTAAGACAAAGGAGAAAGCCATGCCATCCATCAACCAAGTGATCCAGATGTCCACAGCGATACTGGAGAAATCGCCCAACGCCGTGCCATTCCTAAAAGGTAAGCCGGGTATGGGTAAATCCGACGCCTGCCTCCAGATCGGCGACGCGTTGGGCATCCCGAAAGATCGTCAGCTTGTTGTCCACGTGAACAACCACGACGTCGTGGACTTCACCGGGGTGCCGTCGGTAACCGACGGACAGACTACGTTCAACCCCACCGAGATGTTCTACCGGTTCCGCAAGGGCACAGGTGCTGGACTGATCGTTCTTGAGGAGTTGCCACAGTCATCGGTGCACCACCAGACATGGGCGGCGGGGTTCATGCTGGAGCGTAAGACACCGACGTTCGAGTTAGACCCCGAGGTGCGTATCGTCGTAACTGGTAACCGTGTGGAGGACAAAGCTGGGGCGAAGGCACTGCTGACCCACCTGAGCAACCGTATGTACGAGTTCGAGATGGAGACATCGCTCGACGACTGGTGCGAGTGGGCCATGGACAACGACGTAGACCTGATGGGTATTGCGTTCTTGCGACTGCGCCCTGCCCTGCTGAACGACTTCAACGCAGACCGTAGCGTGAACCCCACGCAGCGCGCATGGACGCAGTTGTTCAAAGAGGTGCCGACCGACCTGCCGAAGGATCTGTACCTGTACGCCTGCGAAGGGAAAGTTGGTGAGGGTGCGGCGGCTGAGTGGGTAGCTGCGCGGGATCTCATGAACAAGATGCCCAGCGTCGACGCCATACGTCTAAGCCCTGACCGAGCCGAGATCCCCGCTGAACCTGCGGTGCGCTACGCCGTGGCGACTGCGCTCTCGATGACAACCCAGCCAGATGCGTTCACCCGAGACATGCAGTACGTATCCCGCATGCCGAAGGAGTTCCAGATGGTGTACGTAACCGACGCCCTGCGTCTTCACCCGGACTTGCAAGAGACTAAGGACTTCATCACTTGGGCCGTTGCGAACAAAGACATCTTCATGGGAGGTAACTGATGAGTACCGTAGCTGACAGACTTCGTGCAGTTCTTGCACAGATCGACGAGCAGGTTGTAGCAAACGCAGAACCTGTTCACACATCAACACCGTCGCCGACTGTTACACCACGAAACACAGGTGTTGTCGTCGACATGGGACACGCTCCCACCGCACCGACGACGGACATGCCTGCCGTGGGTCATCACATCATGGAGCTAGGCGACGTCGTTGCAGCTCCAGCACCAGCTCAAACGCGGGCGACGATCAGCGTCAAGGGACTGGACGAGAAGGCAGTGCTGGTCAGTGTGAAGCGTCGCATGTACTCGCCGTACAAACTCGACAAGGAGGAGAGCAACGCCTACGGCGCAGGGAACGTGAACAAGCACCTGTTCGAGGGACGGCAGAACCGCGTAAAGGAAGCGATCAGTAAGTACACCGAGGTGTACACGTTCGTGAAGGACAACACGGTGCCGTGGAGTACCGGTGTGGATATGCTGAACATCAACCACTACTTCGAGTTCACGCAGGGACTGCGTACGCGGATCGAGGCAGCGGAACAAGCGGTTGAGGACTTGTGTGCTAACTGGGACTACGAGGTACACGCTGACCTGAACCGTCTACAGCAGATCGCGCTGACTAAGGGTAAGCCGAGCATCGCCAACCCGGGCGACTATCCATCGGTGGATGAGTTGCGCTCACGCTTCGGGATCGAGGTGCGGTACATGCCCGTGCCAACGACCGGGGACTTCCGTGTAGGGATCAGCGACGAGGACAAAGCGTCGTTGCAGCGTCAGTTGCAGGATGCCGAGAGTAACGCCGCCAAGCACGTGATCGAGAGCATGCTTGACCCGATGCGTCGCGCTGCTGAGAAGCTGTCCGTACCGATCGGCGACGACGGTGCGATCTTCCGTGATTCACTCATCGACAACATGGTCGACGTGGCAGAGCGGATGAACAAAGTGAACATCAGCGACGACCCGACCGTGCAGGAGCGTATCAACGACCTGCGTTCCCTAGTGGGCGCCTACGCCCGTAACAAAGACGTACTGCGTAACAGTCAGACCGTTCGCTCGAAGGCTGCGACGCAGATCAGTGATCTTGTATCAAAGATGACTGGACTGGTTTAACTCACGACAAAGGAGAACACCATGGCTTCTGTAATGCCTAAGCAGACGCAGGACGATATGTCCGAGGTCGAGCGCAAGGTGGGTAAGGCTAAGTCGCTACTCATTCTTGACCATCCGTTCTTCGGTACGGCGGTGTCGAGGCGCCCGATCAATTACACCGACGACGTGCCTACTGCCGCCGTCTCTGCGCAGGGCCAGATTTATATCAACCCTGCATTTGTTAACCCGTTAACTGTTAAACAGATCATGTTCCTGCTGGCACACGAGGCCATGCACTACATGCTCGCTCACGCGCTGCGCCGTAAGCACCGAGACCACAGAGCGTGGAACGTCGCATGCGACAAGGTCATCAACGACACGCTCATCGACGCCAAGGTGGGTGAGTTCATCGACGGTGGTGTAACCCTGCACGACGCTCGTAACTACGCAGCCGAGGAGTTGTACGACGAGAACGACAACGACAGCGGCGGCGGGATCGGTAGCGACATCGGCGACCCGAGCGATGACGACGGTAACCCACTGGACGAAGCACAGATCCACCAGCTAGAGGCACAGGCGAAGATCGAGGCGATCCAGTCTGCCAAGGCTGCGAAGGCGACGGGGAAATTACCGGCTGCTGTTGAGCGCATCATCGAGGAGATGCTCGTGGTCAAGACACCATGGCACCAAATCCTTGAGCGGTTCATGCAGGGCAAGGTCAAGGACGGCTACTCATGGCAGCGCCCTAACCGTCGGTTCATGGCTGCGGGTATGTACCTGCCGGGTGTGGACTACACACCGAAGATGGGTGAGATCGTGATCGGCGTCGACACGTCTGGGTCTATCGGCCAGAAAGAGTTGGATGAGTTCAACGCTCACATCAACCGCATCCTTGAGACCTGCCTGCCTGAGAAGGTAACGGTTCTGTACTGCGACTCGCAGATCAATGCGTCGACCGAGTACACCCCCGACGACTTCCCGATTCGCCTAACTCCACATGGCGGTGGCGGTACGTCGTTCAAGCCTGTGTTCGATTGGGTGCGCGACTACGACGGCGACGTCGAGGTGGTTGTGTATCTCACCGATGGATATGGCGATCAGACGTCTATCAAAACACCTGCGGTTGACACCGTATGGCTAACCACTGGGCTCAAAGAGTTCCCGTTCGGGACTGTCGTTGAGTTCGAAACCGAGTAACAAAGGAGACCATCATGGCTTATGTACGTAAAACCCAAACCCTTATCACCGAAGTTCAAGAACGCGTAAAGACCATGCGCGAGAACGAGTTGCGCACCGTGGCTGACGACAAGATCGAAATCGGCACGCCAGTACACGCGTCGTTTCGTAGGGCCTGCGAGGATGCACTATGGGAGGAAGCCCCGCACCTCAAGGCGCAGATGCCAGACAAGTGGTGCACGATCAGTACGCACGCGCACTTCAGCATGCCCGAAGGCTTGGGTGCTTCTGGACGTAGGACTCTCGTGATGCCGGACACCGACCCAATCAAGTACCCCCCGAGTACAGGGTCGTATTACCCCATCCAGTTAAAGCCTGAACACGTTGACGACGCGATCCGTTCGTGGGCGGCTGAGGCTGAAGCGCGTGCGACTCAGCGACGACTCATCAGCGAGAAGTACAGCAGCCTGTCTGAGCAGTTGACTGCGTTTCTCGACAAGTTCCCTTCACTCAACGCAGCCTTGAAAGAGATGCCTGAGTTGGAGTTCTACATCCCGACGCACTACTTGGAGAAGGTCGCCGAGCCGACTGAGCCACGTGAGCGTGTAACGAAAGCGAAGGTGCAGGAAGAGATGAACATCGACGTCGATGCACTCGCGTCTATGGCAATCGCCCACCGTATTACGGCGGCGAGGTAACGATCCCCATGGGGGCCATGCCCTCCTTTGTCGCGGCTACCCGGCGGGTCGTTACCCAATGTTCGCTCGGTTATGGCATGGCCTACTCATGGTAGATGGCAAGCGAACAGTCGCCGGGACTTATTCAACATGGAGACACAGTAATGGAAACGGCACCGGTTAATCGTGGTGGTCGCCCAGTCGAGGAGATTCTGACTGCGCGCGAAAAGACTGTCATCGCGATGCGCTACGGCATCGGTGGTGGTGAGCCCATGACCCTTGAACAGGTTGGGCAGGTATTCGGTGTAACGCGTGAGCGTGTACGCCAGATCGAGGCGAAGGCGCTGCGCAAGCTGCGCAACAACCCAAACATTCAAACCCTACGCGTTTACTTGGAGGACTGACATGACCCGAGAGGAAATGATCGACCGCCGCAAGCGACTGCGCGACGAGCGAGACCTCACCAAAGACGACTGTCGCCGTGGCGAGATCGTGGAGGAGATCAACGCCCTCACTCGCGCGATCGACACCTTGGCTGAATTGGAGATTGAGCAATGAACAACTTCCCGAGCAGAGAAGACTACGACCCCTACTTTTATGACCCCGAAGGCGAGATCGAAGCACGTAACCGCCGGATGGATCGTTATGACCACGGCGATTGGGAGAAAGAGACTGACGATGAAGACTGACAGCATGTACGACAAGTTCATGTGGTACCTCATGGCCTCATCAGGGCTGGGCATGTGGGTACTGATTGCATACGCCCTGTACGAAACCAGTGGAACAGGAGTAATCCATGGCTAAGAAAAGTAGGCACGACATCAACGTCGCAGAAGCAGCACGCAAGAACGGTTTACCGCCACACGTAGTGCATAACAGGTTAAACAGAGGCTGGTCGTTGGACGATGCACTCGGCAAGCCAGTGCGCTTGAAGAAGTCCCCCAAGAAGAAAGCCGCCGTTAAGAAGAAAGCGAAGGTCGCGAACGTTAGTCCCGTGCGAGAGCCAGAGATGGAGCCGAACAACTTCGAGCGGCATTACACGTGGATGCTCGTAGCCATGATAACGGCGCTGGTTGGACTTGCTGTAACCATCGTAACGGGTTGAGCAGCATGTTCTACACCTCCAACGATTACCCAGTTCTCAAGGTACTTGAGGACAACTACGAAACCATCCTTGAGGAGTACCAGTCGGTCGCACACCAGACCGTGCCTTGGTTCGAGGAGGCGCTTCACAACGGGAAGTGGGAGGCGTACGGCATCCGGTTTAAGGACAACGATCTGTGGAACGCGTGCCCCCGTACGACCGAGATCATTAAGAGTATCCCCGGTGTGTACATAGCAGGGTTCTCAGTTCTCAAAGCCGGGTGCTACATCAAGCCGCATCGGGGCTACACCAGTGCGGTATGGCGCTCGCATCTCGGACTCATCTGCCCGGATAAATGCTGGATCAAGGTAGGCGACGAGAAGTACCAGTGGAAGGCAGGCGAAGTCGTTGTGTTCGACGACACCGTCCTGCACGAGGCTGCCAACGAAGGCGACGCTGACAGAGCGATTCTAATAGTAGACATCAAGAAGGTGCCCAATGATTGAGGACGGAAAACGGTTCGGTGAGATCACCGACTTCATCAGCGACTCGGAGTGCGACGCAGTTCGGGAACAGGTTATCGAGTTAAAGGACAAGTGGCGTGCCATCTACCCTTCCGATCATCTGTTTGGCCCAGTTAAGGGGCTGCTGGTTAAGCTGGCGGAAGCTGGCCTTGGGTTCTATCACTTGGGCGATGCCGTTTACATCATGAAGTGCGACCGCAAGACAGCGCAGGACGTCGACCAAGAAGTGAAGGCCGAGTTAATGAGCCGCTTCGGGTGGTTGTTCAATCGCATCTGCGCAGTTGTGGCTGCACAGACAGGCGTACCTACGGAGTTACACGGCATCACCTCGCCGGGGTTCCACATCAGCACAGTGCCGTTCGACATCAACGGTGCCGCTGCGCTGCACGAGGATTTCAGCATCACGCTCTTCGAGCCGGACGTTGACCCAGAGAGCATCGTGTCGTTGATCGTTCTGATCGACGAGCCATCCATCGGCGCATGGCTGGAATGGGAGCACCCAGTTACTAAAGAGTTAAAGCGTTACGACTACAAGTTCGGATCGCTACACGCATGGCGTGGCGGACTTCGCCACCGGGTTGGCAGCTACGAGACGAAGGTTGGCGAGCATCGGATCACCCTCCAGTGCCACTACTACTTCGACAAAGACAAAGGCTGCAACCGCATCTATTTTTAAGGAAGCCACATGAAGATATGTACCGTTGACCTAGAAACATTTTGGAGCCAGACCCACTCGCTGTCCAAGATGTCCCCCATCGCATACTGCATGCACCCAGAGACGGAGATCATCAGCGCCGCGTTCAAGTTCGGCGACGAGCCAACGACGGTGTACTTCGGTGAGGACAATATTAAGGAGTTCGTCGACTCGGTGGACTGGTCTCAGTATTGGGTAGTCGGGCACAACCTGTCGGGGTTTGACTCGATGATCCTGTCATGGCGCCTTGGCATTAAGCCTGCGCTGTGGGGCTGTACGTTGGCGATGTCCCGTCCGATCCACGCGAAGGACGCAGGCGGTTCCCTCGCCAAGTTGGTGGAGCACTACGAGTTGGGTAAGAAGGACAACACTGCCCTGCTTGAAACAAAGGGTAAACACCTTAAAGACTTCACGGACGTCGAGATCGACAATATGGGCACGTACAACGCTGCGGACGTCGACCAGTGCTACGCCTTATTAAAGAAGCTGATTCCCCAGACCAAGAAGGATGAGGTCAAGTTGATCGACATGACCATCCGTATGCTGGTCGAGCCGGTGTTCGAAGCGGACGTGGATCTGCTGTACCAGACGCTGCGCGAGGAAGGCGAGCGGAAGAAGGCCCTGCTGGTCGAAGCCGCCAAGACCATGGAGGTGTACGAGGTTGGCATGGATGACGACGAGGCTGCTGCCGCTGTCCTGAAAGTGCTGGCCTCGGCCCCGAAATTCGCGAAATTCCTAGAGGGCGTGGGGGTTGAGGTGCCGATGAAGGTATCCCCCACTACGGGCAAGGAGATTCCAGCGTTGGCGAAGACCGACGAGGAGTTCATCAAATTGCAGGAGCACGACAACCCACTGGTCGCTGCCGCAGCCGCTGCCCGACTGGATGCAAAGTCGACCATCCTGCAAACACGTATACAGGCGTTCCTCGAAGCGGCGAGCGCACACCCCCGGGCGAAGGTGCCGATTCCACTCAAGTATTACGGCGCAGATACCACTGGTCGTTGGTCTGGTTGGGCGTACAACCCGCAGAACTTACCGCGTATCAATCCGTACGAGCCGAAGCCATCAGATGCGTTACGCAAAAGTCTCCGCGCACCGGAAGGACATAAGGTTGTCGTTGCCGACCTGTCGGGTATCGAGTTGCGTGTCAATCACTTTTTATGGAACGCGACAAGTAGCGTCGCGCTGTTTCAGGCCGACCCCGAGAAGGCGGATCTGTATAAAGACTTCGCCAGTAAGTTGTACGACGTAACGATTGGTGAAGTTACGAAACAACAGCGACAAGTCGGCAAGGTGGCGCACCTTGGACTAGGCTTCGGAGCGGGGGCTGCGACGTTCCAGAAAGTCGCCAAACTCATGGGCGGTGTCGACATCGACTTGGACGAATCGAAAGACATCGTGGACAAGTGGAGAGCCGCATACCCTGAAATTGTTCAGGGATGGCGCACATGCCACAACGCGCTGCCGTCGATCATGCGGGGGGCTGAAGGCGCTGCCGTCGATCCATGGGGCATGGTCTACCCCACTCCCGAGGGACTGAAAACACCGAAGGGAATGATCCGTTATCCGGGGCTTCGAACCGAGCGCACCGAGGACGGTAAATGGGAATTTGTTTATGGGAATGGGCGTACCAAAGCCCGCATCTACGCTGGAAAAATTGATGAGAATATCGTGCAACATCTCGCACGCTGCGTGATCGCTGACAACGCACTGACGATACAAAAAATTTCAGGACTCAACCCTTCGTTGATGGTTCACGACGAACTGGTTTATGTCGTTCCCGAAGACGACGCCGAGGATGTTCTTGCGACGGTGCAGGGGGTTATGCGTACCCCACCCGACTGGTGGCCCGAGTTGGTCACGTGGTCGGAAGGCGACATTGCAGATACGTACGGAGACGCGAAATGATGGGGCTTTTAAGTTCAGGTCGATCCGTGTTATCGTACATACATGTAAACAACAATACGGAGGTTGAGATCAGGTTTTATGAGTTTGAAAGACACTACTTATCTCCTACTACAGAACCCGGGGCGCACTGCCACGTGGCTAAACCTAGCGGATAAGTACATACAGTCCTATAACGAGAACCCAACTCATTTTGTTTTGCCAAAGGCGTACAGTTTTCTGCTGCCTTTGATAGAGTCGTACGCGAACAACCTTGAGGCGTTCTTGCAGTACATCATCGGCATTCGGGATTCACTGGATAAAAATTCAGCGGCGTTTTCCGAAGTGCAGGCGTTGTTCCGCCGAATCAACGGTCGTTACACCCAGCAGATTCGCAGGGAGCGTAGCAGCCGAGCCATTGCCAAGGCGGAGAAACTGTTCGGGGAAACGGATTACCACACTCGCATTCAGTGGGTGTCTGATCTGGAGCACGAATGGGCGCAGCGACGCTTGTCCTTTATGGACGACGCCAGTCGGGGCAAACGCCTCAGTCTGGATCGTCGAGCCGAGTTACTTGCGGAGTTTTGGAACATCATTGATACAGAAATCGAAGAAGGAAAAGGGCTTAATAAGTGGAATTGAATAAACCGTGGAGTTACTCAGCGTTGACGGCCTTTGAAACCTGCCCCCGCAGGTACCAGTTGACGCGCGTGACTAAGGAGGTAATCGAAAAACAAACAGAAGCAACGATCTGGGGCAACAAGGTGCATAAGGCGCTTGAGTTGTTCGCTAAAGGTGAGAAGCCCCTACCCGACGATCTGAAACACTACGAACGCTACGTTCGGAAGATTCAAGCATACGAAGGAAAACGCGTGGTTGAAGAACGCATGGCGATCGACGCCAACTTCAGACCCACCACGTGGATGGCTAAGAACGTTTGGTGTAGGGGCATCATAGACATAGGTGTAGTTGGCTCGGACACTGCGTATCTTCTGGACTGGAAAACAGGTAAACGCAAGCCAGATTCAGACCAGTTGATGTTGTTCGCTGCCCTCGCCTTCACCCACTATCCATGGATTGACAACGTAGTCACCGGTTTTATCTGGTTAAAAGAAGGTAAATTCGACAAGCAGAAGTTCACGCGTAATCAGATTCCTGAAATCTGGAACGTCTTTCTGCCACGTGTTACCAGATTGGCGCACGCCTACGACGACGATAAGTGGATTGCGAAGCCATCAGGGCTGTGTAAGAACTGGTGCCCAGTGGGAAGGAGTCTGTGTGAATTTTGCGGGACGTAAATAAGGAGACTAATCAGTGCCCGAACTTCGTGAACTTCGTGAACTTACGAATGAAGAGTTGATCCGCCACGCGGTATTTGGCAACGCACGCCTAACGATTCTGGAGAACGAGTTGGTACACCGACTCGAAGACATGATGAACGCCCACCCTGACTACGAGTTTCCGCAGTGGGTCGGTGAACTGATTGAGGCAGACGAACCCACTCCAGATTTTCTGAAGGGTTTTTGAGTGGCAGCAACGCCGGAAAGCAGAGTTAAGAAGAAGGTAAAGGATTACCTTCAATCCATCGGGGCTTGGTACTACATGCCGGTGTCGAACGGCATGGGTCGTGTAGGCTGCCCCGACATTCTTGTCTGTTATAAGGGACTGTTCATGGCCTTCGAGACGAAGGCGCCCGGGAAGATCAAAAATGTTACGCCCAATCAGGAGCGTGAAATTTTTGAGATTCAACGTGCTAACGGGTTAGCAGTTGTAGTGGATGATGTTGAACAAGTTAAGGAGGCGATCAATGCCAAAGTCATCGAAGCAGGAATTAAAGACTAAGGCCGAATACAACAAGCGGCCCGATGTCCAAGCCAAACGTGTGGCGCAGAACAAAGCACGTCGTCACGCCATTGCCGCCGGTAAGGCGAAGAAAGGAGATGGGAAAGATGTCGACCACAAAGTCCCGCTCGATAAGGGCGGTAGCGACGCTGACTCTAATACGAGAGTTGTTAGCCGGAAGACTAACCGTGGATGGCGAAAAGACCACCCCGGAATGTACGGAAAGAAAGGTAAGTAATGAGTGCGAACGAAACACAGGTAAGCGGTAACCACTACCAGACTGCTATTCAACCTTGGGACTTCATCGTTGCAAACGACCTTGGCTACCTTGAAGGCAACATCGTTAAGTACGTGAGCCGCTACAAGAAAAAGGGCGGTGTCGAAGACCTTCGTAAGGCTAGACACTACTTGGATAAGCTGATCGAGGTGACGTGCCATGATGGTACATGCGAAGAAGAAAGCCGTAATTCTTAAACTCAAAGACCCGGACAAGGTGCTGAACGTTATTCCATCGGCGAAGACGTTCAAGGTAAAAGGCGAAACGCTGACCGCAGTGCCGCATCGAATCGAAGAGACGAAGGTATTACGCAATCTTGGTTTCGACGTGCCCGCCCCCATCCGCCACTACTACGAGTGGCCCGGGAGATTCAAACCGTTTGACGCGCAGCGTGAGGCCGCAGCGTTCCTATCCATGTACGACCGGGCGTTCAACCTGAGCGAGTTGGGTACGGGAAAATCACTGGCGTCGCTGTGGGCGTACGACTACCTGCGCAGCATCGGTAAGGCGAACAAGGTACTCATCGTTTCACCGCTCTCCACTCTGGAGCGCACGTGGGCTGACGAGTTATTCCATCACTTCCCACACCTGACATCCGTGGTTCTCCACGGGTCGAGGGATAAGCGTATCAAGCTGCTCGACCAAGACGTCGACGTGTACATCATCAACCACGACGGCGTGCAGATCATCGAGCCGCACCTCAAAGAGCGTACGGACATCGACCTTGTCATCATCGACGAGATCGCACAAGCCGCACGTAACGCAGGCACCGACCGCTGGAAGGCGATCAACACAGTGGTGAACAAGCACAAGAAACCACGAGTGTGCTGGGGCATGTCGGGTACACCGACGCCAAACGCTCCGACAGACGCGTGGGCACAGTGCCGACTGGTTGTTCCAGAAAAGGTGCCGCCCTACTTCAACCGGTTCAAGGCGCAGGTCATGCGCCAGTTGAGTCAGTTCTCGTGGGTACCAAAGGAAAACGCCACCGAGATCGTGAAGGACGTCATGCAGCCGTCGGTTCGATTCACCAGAGATGAGTGCGTCGACCTACCGCCGCTTATGTACGAGACCCGCACGGTCGGTCTGACGAAGGAGCAGTCGAAGGCATACAAGGAGATGCTGACCAAACTGCGCACCGAAGCAGAGTCCGGTGAGATCACCGCTGTAAACGAAGCCGTGAAGATGGCGAAGCTGGTGCAGATCGCCTGTGGCGTGGTCTACGCCAACAACGGTGACGAAGTAACGATCCCGTCCAACCCCCGCATCGACGAGGTGCGTGAGATCGTGAGCGAAGCTGAGGGCAAGGTCATCGTGTTCGTGCCGTTCGTATCGTCGGTCAACATGGTGGCGCAGGAGTTGGCTAAGGACTTCAGCGTTGAGGTCATCCACGGTGGCGTGAAGAAGGACGAGCGCGACAGGATCTTCGCTGCGTTCCAGAAGAGCAAAGACCCGAAGGTACTGGTAGCGCAACCCGCTGCGATGTCCCACGGGCTGACGCTGACGGCGGCGAGCACGATCGTCTGGTACTCCTGCGTGACGTCCAACGAGGTGTTCGAGCAGGCCAACGGTCGCATCAACCGCCCGGGGCAGAAAATGAACAACTTCATCATCATGCTCGAAGGCACGGCGGTCGAGCGGCGGATTTACACCCGTCTGCAAAACAAGCAGAAGATGCAGGGCGCCCTCCTCGACGAAGTAAAAGCTACTCGGCAGGCTGTAATCGCTTGACAGAAATTCGCATACGCACTAACCTGTGTACATGTAAACATGTGAGGAGGTAAACGGACGATTATGAACTTACTCAAACCAGAAGAAGTTTCGGCAAAACTGGGGATCACCAAGGCGGCGCTACCGGCGCTGCGCAGACGTGAAAGCAGTTTCCCAGCACCAATAAGAGTCTCGCAGAAGGTTCTACGGTGGGACGAAGCTGACATTGAAAATTGGCTTAACGCTAAAAAGGAGAGCACTGATGGCGAAAGCGACAGAATTAGATGACGTCTCGCTACTGAAGATGTTCATCGCCCTACGAGACCGGCGAGCGCAGAGAAAGGCTGCATACGACGCCGACGACGCAGGGGATAAGGAGAAGCAGGAAAAGATCGAGGTCGAGTTCCTACGCCGCTTCAACGAGCGGGGTATCGACAACGTATCTGCCCGAGAGATCGGTACTGCTTACAGGTCTACACGTTCATCCGCTACGGTTGGCGACTGGGATTCCCTCCTAGACTACATCCGTGGGGAGGACGCGTGGGAAATGCTGGAACGACGTGTTAACAAGACTGCCGTGGAGCAGTATCGTGCCGTCAACGACGACCTGCCGCCCGGTGTTAACTGGAGCGAAACTCAGGTCATCAACTTTCGACGTAAATAACTTAATGAGGTAATTCCAAATGAGCGACATGGTTGCAATTAAATCGTCCAAACTCCCCGCCCACCTGCAAGGTAAGACCAAGGCGTCCAACGTCTTCGCCGCTGCCGTTAGCGTTGGCGGATTCCCTGTGGTCTCGATCAAGGGCAAGGTGTTCCACATCCAACGTGGCGACGAGCGCACTCTGGTAACGAAGCCGGACAGCGACGACGAGCCAGCATCTTCACTGGAAGTGGTCATCCTGTCTGCGAACCCAAACAAGTCCAAGGTCTACTACGCCAGTGGCTACGAAGAAGGCTCGGTTGCCAAGCCGACCTGCTACTCCAACGACGGTGTTGGCCCTGCGAGTGACGCGGAGGAACCGCAAGCCAAGAAGTGCGCCGTGTGCCCGCACAACCAGTGGGGCTCCCGCATCACCGACAACGGTGGCAAGGGCAAGGCGTGCGGCGACTCTATGCGTCTGGCGATCACTCCGGCGGGTATGCTGAACGACCCGATGCTCCTGCGCGTTCCCGCTGCTACACTGAAGACTTTGGGTCAGTACGGGGCCCAGTTGGCGAAACGTGGCGTAGAGCCGAAGCACGTTGTTACCAAGATCGGTTTCGATTACAGCGTTGCCCACCCTGCCCTGACGTTCAAAGCCACTCGCTTTGTTGACGCCGAAGAGTACGTAGAAGTCGAAGCCACGCTTCGCGACGAGGAAGAAGTAATCGGTCAGATCATTGGCACCCTTGAGGCTCCGGCGGGTAACGTCGAGTCGGTAGCTAATGAAGCTGCTCCTACGGTTGCCAAGTCAAAGAAGTTGGAAGAGGCGGAAGCTGAAGCAGATGCTGCACCGAAGGCCAAGGTCAAGGTTGAAGCAGACGCCGACGACGATGAAGAAGCCCCAGCGCCGAAAGCTAAGCCCAAGGCAAAGGTAGTCGAAGAACACGATGACATCGACGCCGCTTTGGACAACTTAGATTTCGACGACTAACCCTGTGTAGTTAAGACGTACGGTAGCCGGGGTAACACCCGGCTTGCCGTTTGTTAACGCGTTAACAGGTAGGTGGGGATAATGGGCACACAACAATTCCTTGAACTGATAACGCCAACCGAGGGTTACAAGATAATCGCGTTGGCGGCGACCGGGGAAAACGGTCGCGGTTGGTTCAAATACAAAAAATACCCAACAGCAGAGGAAGCGGCTAAGGCAGCGTTGTTGTTCGACAGCAGAGGGGAAACCGTCTACTTCGCAGTAAATTCTTTTGGTGATTGGTACCACGACGAGGTAAAGAACAAGAAGCGTATCCGTACGCAGGAGAATGTGGTCGCGTGCCGTAGTTTGTTCGACGACCTCGACGTCGACGGCGACGACGACAAAAAGTATTCGACGCGCGAGGAAGCCCTCGCCGACATCATCAAGCTGGCAAAGGCACTCCGTCTGACGCCAACCATCACTTCATCTGGCGGTGGCTACCACTGCTACTTCTCGCTGGACGAAGACGTAACCAAGCAGGTGTGGGAAGAACTGTCCGCGATGAAGCGCGACATCACCACCTTCATGGGACTCAAGGCAGACCGTGCTGTCGATATGGACAGCGCCCGTGTTCTCCGCCCTGTGGGTACCCACAACCGCAAGTCTGATACCCCGCGTGAGGTCATCGTAGTTAAAGAAGGAAAGGCTTACCCAGTTGATAAGGTACGCGCCGCTCTCCAGTCCTACATCGTAGCTAACAACATCCAGCCCGCACCGACCAACAAGAAGTCGTCGGTCGACAACCCATTCGCAGCAGCCCTAGGCGACTACCCGCCGTCGGATGCCAACGTGGTGGCGGAGCACTGTTCTGCGATTCGCGAGTTTAAGGAGACCGGGGGAAACATCTCCGAGCCTCACTGGCACCGCGCGATCGGTGTCGTTAAACACTGCGTCAACGGCGAGCAGATCATCCACGACTGGAGCAAGGGGTACGAGGACTACTCCGAGATTGAGACTCAGGACAAGATCGACGAGTGGACGGTCGGCCCGACATCCTGCGTGGAAATGAACAAGCACATCGGCTGCATGGAGAACTGCCCGTTTGCGGGAAAGGTCTACGGCCCGATCCAGTTGGGTGCCACCGAGGACGCTGAGTCCGTTGAAGAAGAGACCGAGGCGCCCGAAGCACCCGAGGATGACGACAAAGCCACGGTCATCGAGGGACAGACGATCCCCTACTGGCCTGACAACGGTTACCGCTGGAACGGCACGGCACTCTCACGTGCGGTCGTCGATGACGACGGTGTTGTCCACTGGCGCCCGTTCGCCCGCTCATTCATCTACCCGATCAACCGCATACAAGACTCTGAAGGAACTTGGGTCATCCAATGGAGAGCCAAGGAGAAGAACGGCAGGTGGCGTGAGTTTTTCATGCCAACGCTGGAACTAGCGTCGACCGACCAGATGGCGAAGACGCTGGCCTCACAAGAAATCTTCCTGATGAGAACTAAGAACGCGAGGAATGATATGGCTGAGTTTGCAGAAGGTCTGATCGAGACGTTGCAGGCGTGGCGCATCGAGACCAAAACCTACAAACAGTTTGGCTGGACAGAAGACCGTAAGGGCTTCGTCATCGGCACGAGCATGATTACCGAAAAAGGACAGGAAGACGTCCTATGCGACCCGGACATGCCACCAGACATTTCGGTGGACTTCGGTACCTCCGGCACACTCGAAGAGTGGATCGCCAACATCGACAAGCTGTACAACCGCAAAGGTGCAGAGCCGTTCCAGTTCGCGCTGTGTCACTCAATGGGGTCAATCCTCGTCGAGTTGATGGGGTCTTCCAACTGGCACGGTCTACCGCTCGCCTTCACGGGCCATGGGGGTACAGGTAAATCGACCGCAGCGAAGATCGCCTGTGGCTTCTACGGCAACCCGCACTTCATGGAACGCCAGACGGGCGAGCAAGGCTCCACCCTGAATGCAGCGATCAAACGTATCGCCATCATGGGTTCTGTCCCGATGCTGCTCGACGAGTTCTCAGGTCGCCAGCCGGATGAATTGACCCGCACGGGCTACGCCCTAGCAAACGGACGCGACAAGGAGCGTCTGGGTTCCAACGGCAAGTTCTCCACCGTGGGCGGCCAGTGGTTCAAGAACAGCTTCATCACGTCCAACGACTCGATCCACGAGAGCATCAGCAAGCTGCCTGCCGGGTTCCGGGTCGAGGCGACGCAGCTACGCTTCTTCGAGGTGCAGCTACCAGAGAATTTCCGCTCGGACATTTTCCCCGACATTACGCAGGAGTTCGTCGAGTACCACATGGACAACGTGTACGGCGAAGCCTGCCGTCCGTTCATCCGCTTCGTGATTAAGAACATCGACTGGGTACGTCGCCAGATGGTCGCTGCCCGCTCCAAGTTCAACCCGAAGTCCGAGGAGGACAACAAGGAACGCTTCTACCGAGACACCATCGTCACTGCACTGGTGGCGGGCAAGATCGCTGAGCGGTTGGGATTGATCCAGTTTGAATTAGCGGGCATGAAGAAGTGGGCGCTCGACCAAGTGGTCAAGATGCGTGAGAGCCGCAAGGAGTCCAACACCGACATCAGCGAACACTTGGCTCAGTTCATCGCCACCCTGCCCGGACGACTCATCATCACCAAGCACTTCGGCGACTCCCGCGCCAAGGTCAAAGAAAACCCGATGGAGCAGTTGCGCGGCCCCGCGATCGGACGTGTGGCGACCGACGACAGAAAGGTCTACATCACGGTCAAGGCTGTCAACGACTGGTGCAAGGATCACGGCATCACACCAAGTGCGATGAAGGAAGAGTTAGATCGTGGCGGGTACCTCATGTATGCCGCCGACGGCACACCTAGCCACAAGATTTATCTGGGCTCCGGCTCCACCATCCCCAGCGGTCAGTCTCGCTGCTACGAGATCAAGTACCACAAGCTGTTCGACGGTAAGGCGCTTGCGCTGGTGAAGACCGACGACGGCGTAACCACTGAAACCCAGTTGGACTGCGGTAACTAGCTTGCGACCCCTGCCGAGGGGGTGCCTTCGGGCGGTACTCGGATAGTGCCAGCGGGCGGTGCGCTACATTGAAAAACACCCGCAGCTAGAGCAGTGCCAACCCTCGGGTGTGTTGTTTCTTCTGGGCTGTGATTTAGCCGAGTTGCCCACGTTACGGGCTATATCCTCAAACCCGCCACCGCGCTGACCATGTGGTTCGGCGCCAAGTGTGCGTATCCCTCGGTCACTCGAATACTGGAGTGGCCTGCCAGCACCTGCACCGTACGCAGCGGAACGCCTTGCATCACCAGATGCGAGATGAACGTGTGGCGTAGGTCGTGCAGATTCCCCCGCCGGACAGACCGGTCGACCGCCTTCTTGAACGCCCGAGTCAGGGACGCCTTGTGCACCCGTGGAAGGACGAACTCATCCTCAGCCCGCCTCCACAACTCATTCAGGGCTTCGCAGCACCCCGGTGAAATCGGGATGTCCCGCCACTTCATGTTCTTCGTTCTGGCCTCCTCCGTGGACACCACTCGAACGTGGTTGTCGAGGACGTAGTCCCACGTCAGATTCATCGCCTCCGACCGACGCATCCCGGTGTTCGCCAGTAGCTTCCAGATGGCTGCGTGGAGGTCGTCCACCTTATAGACAGCCCGTAACTCCTCCGCCGTGTAGAAATTTTTTGGCTTCGACTCTGGGCCCCGGATCTCCTTAACCCCACGAATGGGGTTCTTCCCCAGCACATCCCACTCCACCGCCTTGTTCACCACCGCGCGTAGGGTGCGCAGTTCCTTGTTCACCGTCTCGACGGCGGGCGTCTTTCCTTCCTTGTTGCGCTGCATCCGGCGTTTCTGTTTCCATTTCTCCACCGCCATCGAGTCCAGCGACCCCATACGGAGGAAGCCGAACGACGGTTGGAGGTAGGTGCGGATGATCTGGGCGACGCGCTGGTGGGAGTCTGGATGCTCATGCCCGTGCCAGTCGAGGTAGGTCTCACTGAACTCCGTGAAGTTCATGTCCTCCTTGGGGATCGGATTCTTACCCGTCCGCAGTTCGATCTCCTTGGCGTTACAGAGGAGCGTCGCCTGCTTTTTGTCCTTGGTCTTCAGGGACTCGTAGTGGGCTTTGCCGTCCTTGTACCACTTGAGCCAGAAGGTCTGCCCGCGCTTGTAGAGTGTTGCCATTCGATGTCACTACCTGTCACTAAATGTAACTGTACAGGTGGATTCACCTATGTTCAAACGTGTTCAGATAGGAATAAAAAAGGGCTGCATCGCTGCAACCCTTTGATTTGTATGGCGTCCCGTAGGGGAGTCGAACCCCTGTTGCCGCCGTGAAAGGGCGATTATTCCCTTTTCGTTTCAGTACGTTAGGCGGCCACTGTCACCATTTCTGTAACCATTCCCAAAAAAAAGCCCCGGGAGGAGAGTCCCGGGGCAAAAGGCACTGCTGGAGGAGGTGCCATGAGGTAGAAGTCAGTTGTCGAGTTGATTGCGCATCTTCTGCTCGCGCTTCCGCTGTTCTGCTGGAGCCTTGTACAACTCGCTCACACTCTGGCGCTTGAGCACTTCGCGGGAGCCGTTGAAGAACGGACGAACACGGTCTTTGGAGTCTTGTAGTTCACGCCACTCGCTGCGGATTTCTTCCATCTTGGCGGAGTCACGATCCTTGTACGCCCGGACGTAGTCGCGGCGCAGTTCGCCAGACTTGCTGCTGAACCACTGCTCTAGTTCAAACTGCTGACCCCTCGTCCACTTGATCTTGTTGATCTCGGTGGCGGGAATGCCCAGTGCGTTGACCGCGAGGCTCCACAGGTTGAACTTGGATGGGTCTGCCACGATGTCCCCGTTGGTCATACCGTAGCCCTCAGTGCCGAGGCGGTAGGACTCCATCACGGTGCGGAAACCCTTGGGCAGACTGGACTCGATCGCACGGTAGAGGTCGCCCTTACCTGCGTACTCCGCAGCACGTACGAAGTTGCGTCCAGTGGTACCGGCGGGGCCGCTCACGGCGTCAAAGAAGAAGTTCGCCATTCCATCCTGCGTGAGTTCGAGGTCACTGTAGGGTACGGGGCTGAAGATTTTTGCCTGCGACAGCTTGGTCGACATGTCGATGCCGATCATCGTTGGAATACCACGGGTCAGGATGTCCGCCATCATGTCGTCGCCGACGTTTCTGCGAATCCAACGCTCGAAGTCTTCCGGCTCGTCGCCGTCGCCGGTGATTGCCAAGAACATCGACGCCACGCTGCCGAGCAGTGGGATACCGGTAGCACCTGCGAAGATGCCTGCATGTGACAGAGCGAACGCCATCGTGCGGCGACCCATCGCCCGTTCTTCCACGGTGTCCCCAGCAAACGCCTGCTTGAACGCGTTGGAGTAAACCCACGCCATCATGAACTGGTACTTGCGGTACTGGACAGTCACCTTCGGCAGCTTCTTCAGAAGCAACGGTGCGTCCATACGAGAGAAGTTACCCTGCGTATCCTCCACGATGCTGACTGCGTACTCTTCGGCGGTCATGCCCATCTGCTGAAGTTTGTTGGCGTTCTTTAGGGCCAAGTCGTACGCAGCCGTCGCCGAAGACACGCGGTTGTAGGCTTCCACAACACGAGCGATCTGGTAGAGGCGGTGAACCCACTTGCTTGAGCCCTCAGTAATCTTGTTGACCAGCCCATAGCCGCTGTCGAAACGGTTGAACTCGGACAAGTCCTGTTCGATACCCACGTCGAGCAACTGGCGTAGGTTCATTTCTTCGAGCAGCTTGCGGTACTTCGGGTCGGCCTTGGTCACATCAATGTTAGCCTGCCAGCCCTTCACACCACCGATCACTTTGCGAGCGGTCTTGTAGCCACGGAACAGAGCACCCCACGCGCCGGAGTAGTCGCCGAAGTCACCTGCCAGCTTGGGCACAGTAACCATCGCAGGCTGGGTGGCGTTCGTGACGTGGTAGCCGATGGACGTCGTGAGCATGTAGACGGTGTTAGCCGCCGCGATGCGATCCTGCCAAGGCGTTTCCTTCTCGGTGTAGACGTCCTTGTAGTGGCTCTTAATCATTTCGTAGGTCGGAGCCAGCTCGGTCTTGCTCGAAGAGGCTTCCTTGCCCGCGTCAATGAATGCCGCGTTGATTTCTGCGCCATGCTCCATGCTGGAGATCAGGGCAGCCTCCGCCGTCGCGTGGTGGAGGAACGAGCGAACCATGTTCTCTTCGAAGCCAGCACGGTTCTTACGGCGAGCCCCCGAGAGGCGGGCGTTCGACTCGTCGAGCGACTGGAAGTACATGTTGCGGATCATGCTCGCGAACGCGTCACGGGCATCGGTCGACAGACCAGATCCATCACCAGCGTTCAGCGCACCGAGCACCTTGGCGTAAACCGCGTGATTCGGAGCACGGTTGGTATCCACGTCCTTAGAGCGCGGGAAGTGCTCGCCGGTGGCGTAGTTGGCCTTGTTGGCCTCCACGTACTTGCGGGCTGCGCCCGGGGTGTCGAAGAAGCTGATGACGTAGTGCGTCTGGTCAGACTTCAGGTCGTCGACGACCTTCTTGTCGGATTCCTTTTTGGTCGCTGCATAGCGTTTCTCTGCTGCCAGTAGCTTGGCAGACTTGAGTTCTGCTGCATGGTTACCGAAACGCTTGAGTGGTGCGTACGGGCCATCGAGGGCTGCGCCAGTGAAGAAGCTGTCCTTAACACCGAAGTTCTTCGCGATGTCCTGCTTGCGCTTCTTCATCTCCTCGCCGTGCGTGAAGATGTCCTTAACCAGTTGCTGCTCGTCGGCAGACAGCTTCTTGAAGCGCGACTCCATGATCGGGTCAGTTTTGAACTTCTGGTCTTGAGTCTTCCACGCCGGGGTGTAGCCCCAAAGCTGGAAGAAGGTGGAGTCTGCGATGAATTTGTTCACCAGCTTCAGACGCTCCGGCTCCATTTCGCGAGCACGGACAGCGATGCTTTCCACCTTCTGACGGATGTCGTTACGGGTCTTCTCCGCAGCCTTCATGGCGTCGTACCAGCGAGCGGCAGACGGCATCTTGTCCTTCACGTCGCGGATGAACTGGTGGAGGAACTTGGTCGACGCGGAGGCGTTCTTCAAGATGAACGCGGTGTCATCCCAGAACTGAGCGGCTTTGTCGCCGAGGGTGTCCTTCGTCCACTTGCGCACATTTTCAGCAACAACGGCTGGTTTAGGTGCGGTGCGGGTCGCTGCCGTCGAGACGGCTTCGCGGGTCTGTCCTTCGGTCTGCGCTGTCTGCGTGGTTTCTCCACGGCGGGCAACTTCGTTTTCCATCAGGCTGTCGGTCAGGTTGACCAGACCGTCCAGTGCGCTCCACACCTCCACCTGCTCCTTGGTGATACCGAGGAGACCCTTCACGGCGTCTACGAAACGCTGGAAGACAGAGCGGTTGTCCTGTGCGTCCTTCAACTTGAGGGCCATCAGGTACTGCTGCACCTGCGGGTCGGTGAACCCGTATGCCACAAACTCGTGGATGTCGTCGGCGATGGCGTTGTCGAGCACGTCCTTAACGTACGCTGCGTTTTCCTCAGACAGACCGGAGACCTTGGCGATCTCTGCCACCGAGTTCTTCTTGTGCATGCCCTGCGTTAGCTTGAGCAACTGCTCCATGGAGTCGACGAACACCTTCTGCTCTGGAGTCAGGGCGATGTCGTTCTGTACCGCGTAGATCGCATGGGCGGTCGCGGCGTGCATCAACTCGTGGAGAATGACTTGGTTGTTTGTTCCAGAGCCGTTGACCACATGGATGATGCCCTGCGGCATCTTCGAGTCGACGTAGGAGAGTTCGGTGTACAGGCCGTACGCTGGAGTGTCCGTGTCATCCAGCATTTTCTGGATTTGCAGCAAGCGTTCGCCAGCGGCGGTCAGTGCCTCACGAGGGTTTTCGTTAATCTGTTGTTCAGGTGCCAGATCGAGCATGTCGATGTCGGCGGTGTTATCCACAACCCGGAACTGAACGTCGACGTCGGCGAGGAGCGGCATGATCCGTTCCGCCAGAATCTTCTCTGACTCGGTGCCGTTATCCAGAATATGCTGAACTGCTTCTTTGGCTGTAGTGAAGCCAGTGAATGCTTCGTCGTTCTCCGTTGAAATGTAGCGGCCAGCCTTCGGCTTCGCGACGCGGCGCTTCTTCTTTACGGTTACTTTGGTGTTTTGCCCTTGCGGGGTAGGTACTTGTCCAGTAGTTCCTGTTCCGTCGGTTTGAGTTCCATCCCCCTCCCGTAGAACTTGTTGACCAGTTCCGCCAGTTGTTTCAGTCCCTGCTTGGCCTTCAGTTGTCTGGCCTTGTTCGGTGGCGTTGGTTTCGGCATTTGCGGCCTCCTGTAAATGTTCCTGACGAAGCTGATTCTGGTAGTCCGCCAGTGCGTCTACGTCGAAGTTGCCTGATTCAAACTCCAGATGGCGCTGCGTCCACTCCAGAGCAATGCCGCCATCGACGTCATCCAGAGAGATGCGATCCGCCTCATTCTCCAGATCAGACTCGAAATTCTCCCATACCTGCTTAGCACCTTTGTACTGGGGGCTCGCGTACAGGGCAGCGAACATCGCCTTACGCTCTTTTTCAGCCTTGGCTAGGCGCTCGGCTTCCTTCGCATCCGGCTTGGCAGCTTCTTTAGCCGCAAAGTCCTTATCAGCTTGTTCGATGTCGGCTTCTTCGCCAACGTCGATTTCCGTGTCGTCGTTCTGCTGGTCTTTGTCGGTCAGACGAATCTGACGCATGCTGGCGTTTTCGCCCTCAAGTTCGTTGCCCTCAAGCTGGCTGGTCTGCATTTCTGGAGACAGGCCGGTGTTATCCACGAACCCTTCTGAGCCACGGCGAGACGCCGTCTTGAGACCGGAGGCTACGTCCTCCTGCTTCCTACCGAGCAGTTTTGCCACCTTGGGACGGATGTCCTTGAGCGCTTTGTAGGCACGCTGGCGGTTCGCCGCGTTGCCCTTCTTCATCTTCCAGCCCAGCTTCTCCGCCACGCGAGCGTGGTTGACGGTATTGTCCTGCTGGATCAGGTCGTCGATGGTGCCATCCGCGATGGAGTTACGGAGCAGGTCAAATACTGCACGCTGGTCATCAGTCAGATTAGCAGCAACGTCGTCGACGGTATTGGCGGCTTCGGTTGCAGCGTCGATGTCCTTCTTGGTCTGGACGACGCCATCCTGAAATTCTTTCCACTTGCCCGCTTCAAACAGAGACGCCAACTGCGGGTTCTCTGCTTCCCAGTTCATGCCGAGATTCTGGCGAGCGAAGTCACTAGCCTGCTTGGACAAGTCACCTGCGGTAGCGTCGTCGTTCAGGACAGGCGCATTCGCCTCATTCTCTTTACGGGACTTCTCACGGATCGCCTCACGCAGGAAGCGGAAGAACTGCGGCTCTTGTGGCGAACCGTCTTTCTTGGTGCGCTTGCCTTTGGACAGGTGGTTGCCGTTTGCCAGAGAAACGCTGAGTTCTGGGTGGTTGGCCTCCCAGTCTTCGCCCAATGCCTCGGCCGCCTGATTCCACGCGTCGAACTTTTTGGTGCCCTGACGGTACGGGTTCTTCGGCCCTTCGTCTTGCGTGTTCTCGGCTGTGGCGGCATTCGTGTCGGTTGCGTTCGCAGTGTTCTGCGTGTTCGTCGCCGTGTTGGTCTGCGCATTCGGCGCGTTAGTCGACGCCGTATTGTTCTTAATCGGTACCTGCTTCTGCTGGCTGGTGTCGCCCTTGTTGGCGTTGGCCTTGAGGCCGCTGCCCTTCTTCTTGGATTCTGCTTGTGCTAACTCGTTAGCACGTTTAGCTTCGCGCCACTCAGCACCAAGGAGTTCTTGCGACGCCGTCTGTTCCACGGCTTCCACCGCAGCGAAATCGCCGGAGGCAACTGCTTCGTTGTACTGCGCAATGAGGTCGGCCTTACGGCTGTCGATCTTGGCTTGAGTCGCCTCATCACGACTGGCTGCGGCTTCTTTGTAGTCCGCATGCTCTTTCAACTGGGCGAGGTATTCCTGACGGATGATCTCGTTTTCATCGCCACCGTACTGCTTGAGGAACGCCTTCTTCGACTTATCGTCGATGTCGTACATCTGGTTTTGGACGCGCCACTCTTTGAACGCAGCCCCCAGCTCAGACGTGACGTTATCCAGATCCGCAAGGCGACGGATGGTGCGCTCTGCGCGGTACTCTGCCTCAGTGGGGAACACGCCGTTGTAGCGGTGCTTGTCGAGAAGTTCAGACTCTGCACGGGCTTGGGCTTCCGCCTGAACACGAGCGGCTTCTTCTTGCGCCAACTGCTGCGCTTCAAGCTGCGCCTGCTGCTGTGCGTCGATCTTGGCCTGCTCTGCGGCCTGACGAATCTGCTCCTGCGACGGTGGCGTTTTCGGCGCACCGGCAACAAGACCCATACCGCCACCGCCGATAGCACCGGCGAAGAACGACGTTGGGTCGGAGAAGTTGGCTTCCTCGAAGGATTTGCCTGCCCCCATTTCTTCCAGACCCGTCTGGACGACTTCGGTCGTACCTTCGGTAAGTGCTGCTGCACCGCCACGGGTACCCATACGAACCGCGCGACTGGAATTGCGCAGTGAAGAATCCATGAGGTTCTTGGCAGGGCCAAGACGTGCCAGCCCCAGTGTCAGTACGTCCGCGCCAAATTCTGCGCCACCCGCCAAGCCGCCATAGAGGTAGACGTCGGTGAGGTCGACGTTGCCAACACCCTGCTCATCGGCTGCGCCGCCATAGGTGTGGCCGAGTTCTTGACCAAAGGCTGAGGTGCCGAGGTAGCCGTACTGTCCCGTTTTGGCCGCACCGGCGATGGCTTTTTCTGCCCCTTGAGAGGCGAGGCCACGGCGTGCGAATGTGTCTACGGCTTTGCCTTGAAGCCCGCGCTCTGCGGCTTCCTGCGCCACGTTGCGTTTAACGACCTGACGGGCACCTTGGCCCGCAGCGGCACCAGCGCCTTTCGAGCCAACGATGGCTTCAGCGATCTGGGGCAGTGCGTAGCCTGCGTAATACTGCGCGAAGTCAATCGCGTCACCAATGCTGTTTACGTTTTCCGCATTGTCGGTAGGACGAGACCGGAGGTTAATCAAGTCCATGTTCTGCGTGTACGTGCGATAGCCGTAGTCACGCATCGAGTCGATACCCAGAGATTCACCCGCCAGTCCAACAAGACCGCCATAGCCGCCCTGCATGGCATCCACACCACTGCTGATACCGCGAGCGAAGTCGCCCTGATTCGGGTCGATCACACCGTATTCAATAGCCAGTTCCTGCGGGTTCTTATCCAGATACCCCGCCATCCAGTTGACGACTTCGGCGTCTGTGTAACCGTACTTGTCTAGGTCTGGGTAGAGTTGGCGAATCTCATTCAAGTCGCTCATCTCGCGAACTCCTTGGTAATCAGTCTGCTGGGCCGCCGGTGGCTAGTGCTTCTTTTCTAGCCAGTAGTTCTTCTCTGCGTGTTTTCAGTCGCTCCATCTCGCGGCTGCGTGTCCGCCCTGCGTGCCCGCTGGTGGTTTTCTTACTCCACCCTTCGAGTTCCGCGTCGACCTCTGCGATCAACTGGTCGATACCTTCCGGGGTTGCAAGTTGATCCAGTTTGGCTTGCGCTTCTACCTTACGACGCTCGGCGTTTCGCTTGGCGTGCCCACCTATCCCAGACGTATCCGTCTCGGCATTTTTCGTCAGGTCTTCCACTTCTGCTGCAAGCCCAGTCTTAGGTGGCTCAGCGGAGGTCTCCCCTTCTGCTGATGCCCGAGCTGCATTAGGGTCTGGAACAACCGCGCCCGCATTCTGCAACCCCGTCTTATTGATAAGCCCCGGGATCTGGTCAGGTTCGTACTTGGCCCCCAACAGAATGGCGTAGGCAAGTTCGTCGTTGGGGTTCTGCGTAAGACGTGCCATCGCCCACTGCTCCTTGGTAAGACCCTTACCGGATCTCTCTGCCAAGGCTTTTGAACGGTAATACTCCGCTTCCGCCTGAAGTTTGTTGTTGTCGTACATCTGCTTGGCAACATTCAGCGCAGTCGACGGATTCAGCGTGGCTTGCAAGGAAGCCGAAATCTCCGTGACGTCGCTGCCAGAGGCAATCGGACGCACCTTCTGACCGTCAGGCGTGATCTCCCACAGCGTTGGAACGCCCTTTTCATTGGTTTCCCACTGAGCGTTATTGATGCCGTTGGTGTCGTCGATCAACTGACGAAGCCCTTCAGGGCCACCTTGAGCCAGTGCCTGATTCGCCTTCTCGACGTTCTGCGCCGCCATACCCATCATGTGCTTGAGTTCGCCGGTAGCGTAGTTGTTCTCCAGTTCCTGCGCCGCCAGTGGGTTGACCTTGCCGAGAGAACTGAACAGAGATGCACGTGCGTCGGCGTCGTCCTTAAAGCCGCCTTCTTGACCGTAAGGGATCGCTGCTTTCGCTGCGAAGTCAGTCCAGACTTTGTTCTCGTTGATGGTGCGGGTATCGGTACCGATGCCTGCTTGCAGTCTGGCGTTCGCTGCGGTTTCGCGCAGCCCAGCGGTGTTTGTACGAATGTTGGCGTCTGCGGTGTCGGCTCTGCTGCCCGCGATAGCTGCTTCATCTGCGGATGGCGCACGCACCACGGCGCTGTTGTTCTGCACGTTTGTTGCTGCGATCTGGCCCGGTGCCGTTTCACGAGCAATATCGTTCTTAATAGCTTGACCTTGGTTAGTCAGACCGACTCCGGTTGTCCGCGCGTTTGTGTAGTTGATGTCGGCCTCGGTCGCTTGGTTGCCCAAGCCTACCTTCTTCACCAACTGATCGTAGGTGTCGGCAAACAGTTTGTTCTGGTCACGACGGGCTTGGATGTCTTCTGCACGTAGGCGTAGATCCATCGCACCTTTGACGTCGCCGTATTTCGCCAGCGTATCGCCAAGGCGGGTGTACTGAAGGCCGCGAAGCTGATCTGCGGTGAGTGCGGTGTCATAGCGTTGCCCGCCGTAATCCCAACCCACTGGTTCGCCCATGTCGTCTAAGACTTCGACGGGCTTTTCCTTCATGATCGACTCGGATTCCCACTCCTTCGCTACATCGCGAAAGGTGCCGTAGACGGCATTGAAGTTATCGGCAAATTGCTGCCATCCGCTTTTACGAGCCATTTTGAACCTCCACCCCCGGTTGAGACTCCGGTTTGGTAACTACCCGCAGGTAATGCAGGATCGACTGTTCGAGGCCCATCATCAGAGCCTCAGTCATAATGTTTCCCTTGTTTTCGGGGAATACCATGCGCATCACGTGCACAAGATCGTCTTCGTGGAACGTCATTAACTGAACGCCTTGTACATAGATGCCGCGCCGCCCATCAGACCTCCAAGGTCGCCCATCCAGCTAGAACCGGAGTCGTTGACTGCCATCTGAGTTTGCGAATTGAGGACGTTGGACAGGCCGTTGATCTGCATATTGAGACCTTGACCGATGGTGCCAGCGCCCATGTTCATGCCGTTCATGTAGTTGATACCGGCAGACTGCATGTTTGCGCCTGCGGCGTTGCCAGCACCTACAGCACCACCGTACGCAGCGGTGGAAGCACCAGCGAGGTTTCGACCCAGACCGGCGGCGTCGAGTTTGCGGGCGTAGCCCATCTGTTCTGCGGTCTGACGAGCACCGGTCATAGCGCCAGCGCGACCTGCGGCCTGCTGAAGTGCAGATTGACCTGCCAGTCCAGCGAAGCGACCCGAGTTGGGGTTCACGCCCATCGAGGCCATCGCACGCTCATTCGCCTGACGCGTCCGGTTGAAGGCAAGACCGGCATCAGCGGCAGCTTTGGTCGCTAGCGTATTGCGGTAGGCATCCGTGTTGAAGTTCTCGGCGTCCTTAACAATGGACTGCTCCAGAGGCCGATAAGTGTTCTTGAGGTAGTCGTAGTAGTCCTTACCCTGCGCCATCTGCTGATCCATCATCGCGGATTGCTTCGTGGCAATGTCCTGTAAGAACCCTTTGTTCTCGTTGTACTGATCCTTCGCGAACGCTAGTTGCTGCTCGCCAAGTCCCGCCATGATTTCGGCGGCTTCTTTACTGGCTTGCGCCAGTGGGGTGTAGTCTGGTGCGCTACCGCCTTTTTTACTCATCTCTGCCTTCCTTTACGATAGTTCCAAGGCCAGAGGACGAGAATCTGTATGTCTTGTCCTTCCGACCCCGCCTGTTTCAACACGGCTTCTTCTTCGAAGCCAATGTGTTTGTCCAGTTTCAAGGCTTTATCGTTATCAGCCTCAACCAACCCAGTGAGCCGCCTTAGACCGCAAGTCTTAAACGCATAGACGAATCCATGGTCAAGCAGCTCTAAAAACAGTTTGTTGGGTTTGCTGCAAGCTATGTGGCAGGTGGCGTTTGATTCGTTAAAACCGTTGAACACGATCCCACTAACCAGTTCGCCATTTACTTCAGCGCCCATTGCGTAGTAGTCGCCCCAAGTGCAGCGTTGCCCCACCTGTTCGGCGACCCAATCACCTACCCGTTCTTTGTCGTCGAAAATTAGCCTTGACTCAGACATGGTAGTTCGTGCTTACACGTTAACACATAAAGAGTGTATAGCATACTTCTGTGTTTTCATGCTGTCTTTATTGTTCCATAAAACATCGGGTGCCCCTGCTCCATGGGAGTGCTGCTCCAAATGTGGATCGGGGCGACCAGAAGTGGCTCGGCTCCCGTCTCGAAATGGTGGGGCACCATACGGTCTAGGATAATAAGCATTCCCGGGCGCAAATCTAGCTGACCCCCCGAGCCGTCCATACCCAAAATCGAGCGCCCACTGCCCTCCAGCACCTGAACCACCCGGGGCGTAGCGTGGATATGGTGCGCCTGCTCCCGCGCCCGAGGTGGAATGTAGAGAAGCTGCATCGTCGGGTCGCCCGGTCTTACGGGGCTAACGAGTTGCTCAGATGAACACCCGTTGATGTAGGGCAGATTCGTTCCGCCATGGACGTCGACCGACTGGTTGCGTGGTGCATACCCCCGGATGATCGTCACCGGCGAGGTACTGGTAATTGCCACAGGGCCGCGAGCGACCTTGGCGACGCCTTCGTTATTGATCCACCACGCGCTATCGCCCGCCTCCACCTCGATCTGTTGCCCTGAGTAGTCCACTCGAAAGGCGTACAGATCCGCAGGGTTTGAGGTAAACGTCTCGCCGGGTTCCAGAATGCGTACAGCGTAATCAGTCGTTAGAGCCACTATCTCCTCCAAAGTAGGCTTCCGTAAGGGCCTCCCGATCAATCCGGCCATAGCGGATGTAATCAGAATCACAAATGACCCATCTCGGGTCGTGGTGCATCTTCAGGCTTTGAACCTTGACCGCGTTCTTGCGGTAATCCTCGTCGCCAGTAAATGCACCGATAAAGTTCTTGAGCGGAAATTTGTAGGACTTCCATGTGTCCTTGATCTTCTTGTCATGGTTTGACACCGACCAGCGCTGAAACGCGTCTGTATCGAAAAACGCTTTGACGTTCTGCACCGCCCACACAGCATCTGGCGATCCCATCTGAATGCGATTAGAAACATGGGTGTACTTCAGGTTGAAGTTTGACCACCACCAGAAATCGAACAAGCTCGTGATCTCGATGGGCGCAGCCGCACACAGCCGTTCGTACGCATCCATGATTACTGGCTCATAGTCTGCGGGTAGATTCCGATGCGTTAGGTTTGCCGACACAAACTGTTGCATCGGGTCTTTCCACGAGTTCCTAAGGTTCCCGAAAAATCCCTCTTTGCCCGGGAAATCTCTACCCCCATCGACAAAACATGCGCGCAGAAAGTCAGAGCCAAACAGTTGGTCGCCAATCTCACCACTCACATGCAGCTTGGTCATGTCGATCTCGCTGCCATTGTTGTGGCTTACATATTGGTTGGGCAGGTTCTTAACGTAGTTCTTGTAAAACAGCGGGTACTCGTCAATGGAGCGTTGGTTAAACCCAATTCTCAAAATATCTTTGACCCGCTGCGGCGTCGACGTGCGCAACATTGCAATCACAACGGCTGTTGAGTCGATACCACCAGACCACCAGACGACTAGCTGTTTGCCCTCGTCTTCTGCCCAGCGCCACAGTTCCTCGGCACGCTCAAGCATCAGTTCCTTGATCTTGCGATTCTCCGGCACTGAGAAGTCAGGCAGTGGGTGATCGGTCTTCAGGTGTGGAGAGATGAACTCAATGGTTCCGGTGCGATCCACAATCGGGCACACATGCATTAAGCCAATCAGGTCTAGCGGTCGTATTACAGTATCGACCCCAAGAATTACACGCGCCCTCGGTGTTGCCCACATAAGCGTAGGGGCTGGCGGCTTTTCCTGCTTTGCGATCCTAACTGTTTCTTCAACGAAGGACGGTTTATGTGCGCGTATCCACCCGCGAATCCTGCGCTCAAAGTCACGGTGGTGCGTGACTAGGTTGCTAATCGTGTGATTCTGCGCCGGGTCGTCGAAGGTCTTTGTCGTGTTGTCCTCGACGATCTCGTACTTGTCGGCACGGCTGTTTATCAAGACTCTCTGGATATAGTCGAACTCGCGCGGGTTGCGCACAAAAGAAAGAAACTCCTTCTTATCTAGTCGCAACCCAGCGTGCTTTGACTTGTCTGACCGGAAAGTGACTGTGACAATTTCCGATTCAATCAGAATCTTGATGAACATATTCGTCAGGCTTCAGGAAACGGCTCGATCCCGTTAGCTTCCAGTTCGGCAAACAGGGCATCCATCATCGGCTCACTAACGCCGTCATAACGCCCTTGCAGTGCGATCTCTAGGGTGTCCTTCACGCGCACAATGCGGCCAACGTTCTCCGTTAGCTGGACAGTCACTTGAGTGACATTGGTAGTGTAGTCAGTGTTAAGTGCAATAACTTTAAGACTCATTGGTATCTCCCGTAGTAAACCTTGTAACCGATTGTTAAAGCCGTGTTGTTGAGCGTTGTTGTAACCGTCAGGTTGTCAAACACGATCGTTTGTCCCTCTCCATAGGGCCAGTTGCTTTCGTAGTGGTAACCCGGGCTTGCTGAGTCGCTATACGAGTAACCGTTAATAACTGCTGGGCCGCTGGTGCTTACCTCGTCTTTAGTAATCATCCGCAGCTCGTTGCCGCTTACTTGCAAACTCATAACCCTTGATCCCGCAAAATAGCCATCATCGCGGATGAACAAGAACAAAATGCTTGAGCCAAGGCCAGAAGCCACGTAGCTACCCGTAGCAAAGTCTCCTGAACTAATTGTCAGGAACGGCGCAATGAACGAGTCCGACGAATTTGTGATGTTGCTGCTGGTCAGGATTGTTTGCGTATGCGTAGTGCTTGCACTAAATCCAGAGCGCGGAAAGCTATACCCACTTTCATCTGACTGCACAGAGAATGTTGAGGTGCCCTGTACATTTGGCAAAGAAAATGAGCCACTAACAACATTTAGCAAGTGCGGCATCCTGCGCGCAGTCGAGAACCTCACGTTACCGCTTGCATCGGTAATCTCAATGTAGTTGTTATCGAGCAACAGTCCCATCAGCCAACACTCAACACTTCTACGGTCGCTGCGAAATTGATCGCAGAGTTGATACTGTAAGTAAATCCATCGAAGCTGTAGGTCAGCCTATCTCCGGACGTCTGAACAGTCGCAGTTGATGGGTACTTAATTGTTGAGCCACTGGACTTGTAGACGTACTGCAAGTCGCTATCAAATAAATCGCCAGCCTTCACTCGGTCTGGTCTTGCCTCAAAGATTGCTAGTGCCATTATGTTGCCGGTTTGTTGAATACATAGATTTTGAAATTCCGAGTGATGGAACTTAATGCGTTGTACCGCACGAACCAGCGCTCGCGTAGATAGATCGACGTGTTGTCTACGTACACAGCACACAGTCGAAAGCTGTTGTTTGAAATATTTTGGATAAACATCGTGCCGCTAAGTGCGCGACTGTTGTCGGTATCAAACAGCAAAATCGTTGGCGTATACGCTTGGTTATGCGTACCTAACGTGTGCCACACAGTCCCAGACCTTGGGATCGCGGAGCAGTCCTTGCCCTTCTTGCCGCAGTTTTCTGTTACCTGTTGGAATCCAAAGCTGACCGATACGCTTACAGTCGCCACCAGATGCATGTAATCCAGTCGTGTATCAAAATACAGCTTGTCAAGGTTGTTGGCGTAGTCTGACAACGGAGCATCCGAAGGGCCCTCGTAGATTGAAGTGACTACTGTGGACGTATTTGGAATGCGCCCAGCAAACAACTTCTTACTCATTCAACACCCGGTATTGTGTGATCGACTCCGTTGGTCAGCTTTTCCTGAACAAACCGATTGCGGTAGATGATTGCAATCGTCGTCTTGTAGTAATTCGTCAAAGTCTCAACACAGCTAAATCGACCGCCGACGTGATGCAGCACCTTGCCGTCGCCAAGGTAGATCGCCCCATGATTTGGGACTGGGCCAAACTTCATAACCACCAGATCATGCCGCTTGAGATCAGAGACCGGCTCGAACCCATACTGAGGCGCGCCGTCAATGTAGAGGTTGTCACCTTGATCCCACCAACCGTAAGGGCGCTGGATGTTGGCGGGCAACCACATGTTCCATTCCCGCAAATAGAAGTCGCGAACCATTGTGTAGCAGTCGAAGACGCCATGCAGAAATGGGCGATTGAGGTAGCCGTGATTCTCTGTGAACCGGTCTGGCAGGTACGCCTCAGAGATGTCCCTGTTTGATCCGATCAGAACGAACGGCAGCTTAAGAGCATTCATCTCCGCGCGGTCTTCGTCCGTCAGAGTCAGCACTTCGTCGTCCGGCTTCTTAATCACCACTGCGGCTGTGTTCGGGCCGATCTCGGTGGAGATACGCGGCCTCCCCTTATCTTGATCCACGTAAACGCGCTCGATCTTGCGCAACTCGTCATAGATGTTTTCAGGTAGATTGTGTCCGAACATTTAGACCTCGATCTTGATGTACTTGTTGTCCATATCAATCACGAACTTGCCGTCAGTTGACTGCATCTTGCCCGCCGTGATCGTGCCCATGTTTGCTGAAATTGCGGATAGGTTGGTGATATTTGCTATGTCAATTTTCGCCAGTGAAATAGACGCGTCCTGAATCTTTGCTGTGCTGATCGAAGCATCCGCGATCTTGGCGTTGGTGATGGCTGCGTTCGCAATCTGCGCGTTGCCCACCGCTGCGTTGCCGATCTTGGCCTGCGTAATGTTGGCGTCGGCGATCTTGGCTGTCGTAATCGCTGCGTTCGCGATTTTGGCGGTATCCACCGCAGCAGCCCCGATCTTGGCGTTGGTAATCGCAGCGTCGTGAATGAACGCCGCCTTCATGTAGGTGCCCGCCGGAATAGACACCCCGTTGATCGTGGTCGCAGTGTCAATCTGGAAGAACGGTGCATCCGAAGTCGCACCATACGCAGAAGTCAGTTGCGCTAGTACGTACGCTAGGTCGGGGGCCGTCTGCCCCAACGTGCCACTGGTCTGGTTGTACGGGCCCTTGTCGTCATTGACGTTGACCATGCGCACCCAGTAGTAATAACTCGCGTCCGAACCCACTGCGTCGGTAAAAATGCCAGAGGCTGTGGTACCGATCATGACGGCAACGCCGATGTCGTTCGTACTGGCTCGCCACACTTCGGTGTAGGAGTAGCAGGCGTTGTAGTCGACGCCATCCCATGTGAGCGTAATTGAGGTCATCGCCCCGCTTGCGGCGAGGTTCAGTGGTGCAGGGGGCGCAACACAGGAGTCGGTATTACCGATCTCCAAGAACTTGAGGTCGCCCGCCTTGGTCTTCTCGAACACACCCGTGTTCACGAGGTCGGTCTTGGTAACTACACCATCAGTCGACTCGAAAAGTTCCCGCACACGGTTAACCCACTGGCGCAGGTCGTTCGGTATGCTGGAGACAACTGATGGGAGTTTGTTAATCATTGCTGGTTCAGCTCCATCGGGGACTGCGCCAACTCAACGGCGTACACCTCAGTCGAACCCTCCAACTGGAACTCCCAGTCCACGCCCAGCCCAGAAGGCAGACGTCGGAGGTTTCCAGCAGTTACGGTTTCCGTGTGGAACAGGCTTCCGTCGCGGTACAGCTTGAACGTCACCGGGTAGGCTTCGGCGCGTACGCGGTAACAGGAGAACGCCTTTGGTTCCTCGAAGGTGAACTTCTTGGACTTCCAGACATACGGCAGTAGCGAGCCGGTGTCCCACTTGTGTAGGCGATTTCCGACAATCACGTACAGCGCGTCGTTCTTCAGGTCGTTATACCCGCCAACGGCGTAGATGTTGTGGAAGTTCCACGTCTTTGCCACGGTGTCGAGAATGAACCCGCCGTTGCCCGAGGTGGTGTTCAGGAAGCCAACATACTGGTTCTCGTACTTACAGCCCACAAGGTTCGCAGGGTTCAGTGTCTGCCACGTGTACTTGTCGAATAGGCTTGCCGTAATGACGGTAGAGCCGCCCGGAGCCAACGCCACAAGGCCATCAGGCGAGGCGTAGTACACCGCCCCATTGATCGTCTGGATGCTCCGCTTGGAGATACAGGCTTGGTTCACGTCCGCCTCGACCATAATCATCGACTCAGGGTGTGAGCCTTGGAGGAAGTACGGACGCCCTTCGGTTAGCACCACTACAGTGGTGTCGATCACACCAAGGCCAACGATCGGGTACCCCACGGTCTGCATGTACTGCACCGGCCACGCGAACGGGCGGTAGGGCTCCGAGAAATAGATGTCGTTGCCCGTGAAGCCGACCAACACGCCGTTGGATAAACCCACAAGTCCTTTCAGCGCCGCCGGTGGTTGCTCCCACGTCAGGGACGGGAGTTCTTCGTTCAACTCGTCGCCAGCGATCGTGTCGGTGTAGCTAGTCTGAGCGACAGGGATTTCCGCCACGAAGAAGTACGAGGTATTCGCCGAGCCGGTGGCTGAGCGGTAGATACGCTTCTTGGTGACGTCGTAGTTGCCCGACGGTGCCGCCGGTAAGGTCAAAGCCACGCTCTGCCCGGGGTACCAGTCCACCGTCGCCGCCGTCATGCTGGTCGCAGAGTAAGGCGCCGACTCTTCTTCCCACGAGTTGACGTAGGTGAAGGTGTACACACGGGTCTCTGCGGTGGTGCCCGGGTCAGCCGTTCCAGTGAGGTTAGCCGTAATGCCAACGCTCGGCTTTGGAACCCCTAAGTCGTAGGACGCTACGGGGTACTCTGTGCTGGCACCGGACAACGCGAGCGCGTTGTTTGTGACTTTCGGTACACCATCGCCCGTGTAGTACGTGCGCTCCGTGGTGTCGCCGTTGATGAACCCCTTAACCACGTCGACGTCCGTCTTCCAGTGGAACCAGTAGTTCAGCTCGTTTGTTTCAGATTGGCCGAAACGGTAGATCGACAGGATGTCGCCCGTCTTAGAGAACGCCGCCTTGTCGGTTGTGCCACGTAGTGACTGGAGCGAACCCAGCCACACAGGACAGTTCAGCGCGGTCTGCGCTTGCGTGTCGCCGAGGTAGCGCGGTGGCGTCTTCGGGGAGACACCTGCAAACTGGTTAACACGTAATACTGCCACTATGCCATCTCCATTGCCTGATCCCGCGTCTCATCGTTGCGGCGTGTCCAGCCCCTACCAAAGGTCTCGAAGGTACTCAGGCTTTCGTAAAACGTTTGTCGGGCCTCGTGCAACCCGTAAATTACTGCCTTGGCGTTTGCCACCGAAGCTAGCGAGAGAGTCTTTGGCCCGATTGCCCCGTCTGGGGTAGTCCCCAAGACATTTTGCAGGGCTTTCGCCGCACGTCCAGTTCCGCTGTTTACGCCCCAGTCAAAGACCGCCCAGTCCACCCCACTGGGGAGGTGGTCGCCCCGAACTTTGTCCCAGTACAGGGCCTTGTACAACGGAGCAACGTCTTCAGGGGTTAGCCCCCGCATCTCCTGCTCGTCGACATCCCGACCGACAAACTCCTCGTAAACCTTCTTGGTCACGCCTAGGTTGGTCATACCACCGGGGTCTTTCGGGTGGTTCACAAACCCGCCCTCGTGCGCCAGTAGTAGGTTGAGGCATCGCTCGAAATTCTCTTTCACTTCGCGGCCTTTCCTTGCAGCTTCTCGACCGTGCGCAAACCGCCAAGACCCAGCATCCCCATCAGCACAGGCATTAGCGTGCCCATGTCGAACTCGGGAAGCGGTGGAAGCTGTGCGCCCGCCAGAACGGCTACAAAAATGATGATGGGCTGGAGGATGAAGTGGTACGCAAACGCAAACGCGCAGACCCAGCCGACCGCTGGCCGCCATCCACCTTTGAACAACGAGCCAGACGCAGCCTCGGCCTTATTGACCTCGATCTGCGCCATCGCGGCTTGGTGAGCCGCCTTCTCAGCCATGGTCGCAATCTCGTGCGCCATAGCATTCTTGGCATCCTTGTCCTCAATGAACTTGTCTAGCAGGCCCGTCACCGGCCCGATCAACGCCTGAAGCATATTGCTCTCCTCGTCCTGTCAACGTGTTAACAAGTTGCGCCAACTCGTCAGCAAGTAAACGGCACTCTAAGTCCTCAGCGACTCTGGCTACATTATGTAACTGAATCACCATATCTGCCAGAAAAAACTGTAAGTCGCTACTTATCTGTCTTTGCACTGCTCTTGCCCATATTTGTTACACCAAAGAACACACCGACAATACCTGCAACGGAAACAAAGTAAATGGACGCCATTGCACCGAGGATGTCAGCCGCCTGAGAAAGACCCAGCCAGCTAGCCAGTACAACGCTGAACGGGTATAGAAGCATGCCAACGAGGCTGAACCACGCCATTTTGCGCTGCTGGTCACGTTGGGCATCTGCGTCCTCGATCTCAAGCTTAATCCGCTCCAAGTCGAGCTTGGCTTGGTACGAGTTAAACTCGTGCGGGTCTAGCGTCCCGTTGCCGTCGGTATCGGCTTTCTGAAATTCCGTCATCAGTAACCTTTCCCAAGGCATTTACCAGCCGCCTTGCACTTGGCAGGCATCGGGCAACCTTTACACGGTTTGAACGGGGTCTTCTTGGCAACTTTCTTTACCGGCTTTTTCATCTGTGTAACTCCTTCACCATTTAGTTTTATCCGCCCAGTAGGCGGCGCTTGTCTTGCCCTTGGCAATGTTCTTCGCGTGACGAGCCTTAAAACTCTTA
>Ga0196905_1000030_pt1 | contig 45474 bp, 64 predicted proteins | sample CB_VirMetaG_3_FD_169098 | JGI IMG/M metagenome (GOLD analysis project Ga0196905, IMG submission 169098) | Freshwater to marine saline gradient viral communities from Chesapeake Bay - CB_1508_1S Viral MetaG (v3) (version 3) | ecosystem: Environmental > Aquatic > Marine > Coastal | place: USA... | reverse complement strand
AGGTGATAGAATCTTTGTGAAAAAAAGAAGCAAAAGCAAAGAGCACTTGGAAAATATGGCAATCGCTTTAAGCAAAAAGAAACCGTATATGACCGTGTATGTTGTATCAGAAAACACACGCATATAAAGAGACGATCTCCCAGACACAAAAAAAGCCCTCTAAAAAGAGGGCAATGTGGAGGGAAAAACCATGAACTGAGCGAGTGCTCGAGCCGATAGTCTCATGGTGTCTCATAGAATACAAGTGTGGTTGTCGATAATGTTGGCGTTGTTATGAACACAAGCCCGATACGCACGGCACACTATCTTTCGATGCAACCACTCACCGTTTATGGAGTTCGGGCTAGTGTATTACAGTCTGATCACTCATCTCGGCAATCAAATCTTTTCTTAGTTCGTTTAACAGCATCATCCAATGAGACACAATCTCCACCTTCGCATCATCATTAACAAGGCTGAAGCTCTCATGAACTCTCAGACCTACACCGTAGCTGTCTTCGGTCGCCTGTATACTCAGAACCACAGCGATCACTTCGATGCCTTCATCCTCATCACTCATACCGTTTTTCCCTCGGATACACCACCTCGACAGCCTTTAGCTGAGTGTATGGGGTAGCCTCATGCACACTCAGATCACTGAGTATGCAATAAGACTTGTTAAACCTGTCAGCCATCGCTTGTGCGGCATTGATCGCTATCACTATATCGTCAATCATCTCTATCATCACCATACTCCTGCTGTTGGTTGTTAAACGCATCCATCATTGCGGTGTAAATAATGCCCGATGCAACGTCAAACACCATTTGATCTAGGCTTTCAAACTGCGTCCCAAGGTCAAACGCCAATTTTTCGCCAGCATAAAACAGGTCGATGTTGTAGGCTCTAACCAGCTCAACCAACTTCCAAGAATCGACATGACGTAACCCGTAGGCTCTACCGTCTGCACACTCATACGCGTAGTCGTTAAAGTCTCCGTGATAGTTTGCGTCATAGTCCGTTACCATCATGCTTATGTCTTCATTAAATTCGTTAATGTTTTTCATGTCGTTACTCCCCCCTATCAAAGTATTCGCTCACAATGCTATCGAAAGCACTTGCCGCTAAGTCGCAAGCCTCTTCTTTACCTAAAAAGTATTGGTCTTTTGTGTACTCAAAACTTTTGGCATTGTGCTCTTTCAGTTCCCTGAATGTTTCAGCTCGACCCTCTAATAAAATTTTAAGGGTGTTTAAATCAAGACGATTCATCACTCAGCCCTCCAGTTTTGCCAGTGCTGTTCAAGTTCTTCTCTAAGTCGACTGTGAAAACTTTCTTCATCATCATCGCAAATCACCAAACAATCAATACGCTGGGCATAAATCTGTGCCAGCCGCAGGTAGTGCAAACCATTGCGAAACTCCGCAATGGTTTCTTCACTGTAAAAGCGACCCACAGTGTCACCCCATGAATTTATACTGTCGTCGTTGTTACTTGCAATCAGTTCTTCAACTTCATCGGCAATGTAACCAATACGATTTGGGTTATAATCAAAATGTCCGCTTCCCATCACTCACCCCCTAGTGTCGTTAGTTTATCCTGCACCGCAACCAGATCCTGCTCTGACACATCAGAGATTTCATCCAGAAGACAGGCAAGATCTTGCTCGACCTCACCCAGTATCTCTATGTTCTTTAAGATCTTAGCGAGCATGCGCTCTGCGTCATCTTCATCAATGGCGTACCAATCGCCAGACATGGTGACCCTGTTGAATGAGTGTATGCCATCAGTTCTCAGCGCATGGCTGAGTATGTGATGCAGTTCTCTTAGTGCTGAAGTGGCCGAGTATGTCCGCACCTTCCCAGTTTGTTTTTCCATAACGTTCTCCTTTTTGATTAAGTCTTCCCTGCGCCTGACCTCAAACTCAGTTTCGATCAGCCGCATACGCAACGCCCGTGTAATCTTGATTGAATCGTAGTAAGCCTCGCGGGTAGCACCCGCCCGACCTCTCAGTTCATCTAGATTGAATTCATCCATCGTCTAACACCTCCTCTTTGCCTATTATGCCTTTCTCACAGGCCGTTATTCTTAACCCATAGCCTAAGTATCTGACCATATCTTCTCGGTCAATGAGATCAATGAAGTCGTACAGCACCTCAATCTGTCCATTTTCTTGATCGCTGTTGATCTGTTCGATCACCAACTCAATTAAATCATCGTCTTGAAAGCTCATATATCACCTCGCAGATATCCCAGTTCAATTTCATAGTAATCCCAATCGCCTTGCGTTGCCGCTGTGAATACTGTTTCGCCATCGCCTAATGCTGAGAGCGATTCGATAAACCCCTTCACACTCATCAGTTCCCTGTCGGGGTAGTCGATTGGATCGATTTGAAAAACGCCATGTTGTTTGTTTGCCGCATAATGAATCATGATAACTCCTTGGCGGCACTAGGCCGCCTCAATGGCCGCTTATGCGGCCTGTTGTTGTTCGTTAGACTGCAATGATTCAAGGTATTGCACCGCCTTCTCAGCCAGTGATGCCGCCCTGAAGATAGCCTTCGGCTCATTCTTAAGACACTTGATCCAACCGTTCAGATACTGGGCATGATCTGCTCGCGGCTCGTTAGTTATGCCGAGCAGGGCGCATTGGAATGCCGCACCCATCTCTGCCACCAGTTCCTCGAACGCATAGTCGGGCGAGCCAAACCGATTGCCCAGATCACGCTTGCATCTAGACTGGTGACCAGTCCAATGGGTCAACTCATGGAATAGAGTCGAGTAGTAGTTCTCAACCTGTGTCGAGTGCTCACTGGCTTTGAATGACTCGAGGTGCGGCACTTGAATCCAGTCGGCTGTGGGCTTGTAGAACGCACCGCCAATATTATTGTGGCGGATATCTGCGCAAGTGTTGGACACCCACTGATCAGCGCCTTCAATGCGCTCCGCCTCGCTCAACTCAATGCCTTCCACTTCGTAGCCATCGACCTGCCCTGCGTTGAACACAGTGAAGGTTCTCATCATCGGGATAATGGTATCGTCTCCGGTCTCTTTGTCCTTAACTTGCAGAGGCTTGAAGAACACCACCGATGTTCCCTCTTCGCCTTTGCGGACTTGCGCCCCGACCGATTGCCACTGCTTGTATGTTGCCCATGCTTGCCCTGTCAGACCGAGTAGCATCACGTTGATACCCGAGTATCTGCGACCAGTCACAGCATTGCGTGGCATACCTGCTCGCCCACCCTGCATTGGGTTCATCCAACCTGCGCCCACTGTCTGCATCTGGGCGAGGATTTGATCTGTAATTTTTTGATAATTGCTCATGACTTATCCCCTCTCAAAATGTCCATAATTTCGCACAGTCTCACTGTGTCTTCCTCTGATGGTTCCACGCCTTCAAACCTAGCGAGATTAATCTTCTCAGCTAGGATGCTTGCTTCAAGTATTTTAATCTTCTCAACTAAGATGCTTGCTTCAAGTATTAGTGTGTCGCTCATAACATTCTCCATTGGTTGAGGGGCTTACGCCCCGAGTAGTTCAATTGCTTCGTTTAATTCCGCAATCTTAGCTTCGCAGATTGCTACGTTTACTGGGTCACAGTCGCCACCCCACGCTGTCATGTAGTACTCAAGATTCGAGTACCAATGATCAAGCTCGCTCGCAATGCGATCTAATGCGTATTCATTGTTACTCATAACATTCTCCATTGGTAGAGCCGCTTACGCGGCTAAAATCTCCGCATATGTCAACGGCTTTGCCCAGTATCCGTAAACCATTTTATTCGAGCAGTCCCAGATGTCATTTACTGTGCCGTCAATAACACATACATAGTGTCTCGCCTGTCTCGCTATCACCGTTCCGTTTAGGTCGGATGGTCTAGCTTTGCGTCCTTCAAACCTTGGAGCCGAGAACCATTTGTACCCTACCGCTCGAAGTGCGGCATGATAGTCTTCTTTGTAAATTCCATTTGACAGCTTACCGTTACCTGCCTTGCCTCGATTAGTGAACTGGCGCAGGTGATTCTCTGCGACTTTCCAGTCCATGCCTGTTGCGATAACTAACGCTCGGACTCCGCAGTAACCGCTTTTCAATGATCGGTACTCTTGCTGTCCGCCATCGTTGTATTTAAAGTTTCCCATAGTCTTCTCCATGTAGAGCCGCTTACGCGGCATATTGTGTGTTTCTTTTAAGGTGCCACTTCTCAAGCACCGGCTCGCCACAATCATCTTCATCAATGACGATGTAAGCCACGGTCTTCTTAACCGTAGCATATCGGTAGCCTTGATCACCGCAGACACCTTGCCCACCGACCCACACCTTGTGCGGGAACTGATAGCAGGTGATCTGATGCATATCATCATTGATTGAATACTCGAACCAGTTGCCGTGATCCTTCTCAACGAAGACCCCGATAGGGTCTTTAGTGTATGTGTAAAACATTATTTCGCTCCCCGCCACTGGTCATCAACGTAGACATCAACTTCATAGCAGTCTGATAGCAGACCCGTGATAGTGTCGCGATCAATGCTTGGCTCGCCTTTCACATCGAGAATCCCTGCGGCAAGAAGTGGGTTGCTGATAGTCCACTGGATCAATGCCTTCGAGTCCTCGATTGACAGGTTGCTCGTGTCATCGTTGAGCAGTGCGGGCAAGAAGTGACCCGCGATGTTTACAGTGTCGTGTAGTTTAATGCTCATAATTATTCTCCTGTTGGTCTCATTTCGTTAACGTCAAATCCGATAGCCTCGAGAGCATCGAGCACTTCCTTGGGCAGGTAGTCAGCGTTCCAGTAAGCAAGTTCTCCACCTTTGAACCAGAGGAAGCCGCCATATCCATTGCTACGCTCATTGTGATCGAACCACCCGTAACGGTTGCCATTGACATCTAGCTCGTTAAAGCCGATCTCGAAGTTCGCAGTTCGCATTGTGTCCATAATCATTCTCCCGTTGTTGGGGCGCTTACGCGCCCAACAGTTCTTCAGTGTAGGTTACAAGATATCCTGCGTGACCAATCAGTGCTCGCAGTACCAGTTCCTCGCGGTTGTCATCTGCATAGATCTCATAAGTACCATCGCCCTTCACGACATCATAGCCGCCCTGTCGTGCTTGCTTGAGAACGTCCTGTAGGCTCTTTTTAGGAAATACTTGTGTGCGCGATGGCTGAATTACTTTGCTCATATTATTCTCCCAATGTTGGGGCGCTTACGCGCCCTCGTAAATGTATACTGATCCTGCATCGTTCCATTCATAGACCAGACCGTATTGGTCTAGGATCTTAGTGACCTTTGGGCTGACCTCGGGATACCCCGATCCAAACTCGCCCCAGTAGTCCGCCCATATTTCTGTTTCGTTATCTTCAGCACTCAATACAAAGAGCGCCACATCTTCTTTGCCGAATCGCAATACGGGTGCGCCCATGTTCTGAAGTTTGCTGAAAGCTCGCTGTGCTCGTGTCTGTGTGTTCATGTCAATCTCCATATCAGTAGTAGTAGAGTCACTCAATCAGTGACATCTCGCACAATACATAGGTAATAGTGCATACGCAATACCTTTTAGCAAAAAAAATACACCGCCATGACCAGATCACTGCCTACATCTATACGCGTACCAAAACAGCCCAAAACCACTGTACATACATACAGCAAAACGCCCAGATTGAACGATCTCATAGCAACCAAGGCTAGGGCATAGGGTAGGGCTAAAATCGCTTAGAACGCGTTTGAGAGCCTCTCAGGGGTATGTAACCAAATAGCATATAAATGATAACGGTTAGACCCGAATGGCATATATCGTTACGATACCCCTCAACACCGAACACATAACGGAGCAGATCAATGGCAAAGGAACTAACACCGAAACAGGCGCACTTCGCTCGATGTGTCGCAAGCGGCATGACTCAAGCGGATGCTTATCGTGAAGCGTACAGTCCAAAACAGGGTACGACTGCGGCAAGCATTCACACGTTGGCATCACGGCTGATGGGGCAGGTTGAGATTAGATCTAGGGTCGATGCGCTGATACGGGCTAGGGAGCGTGCTGTAGTAGCTTCTGCCCTTACCGATAGAGACAAAGTGCTGAACCGACTTCGGGCATGGCTCGAGGGCACAGAAGAGGCAGACAGCAATCGTCTTCGTGCGGCAGAGCTTCTTGGCAAGGCATCAGGGCTATTCACTACAGACATCAGCGTGACTACAAAAGACCGCGATTCTTCGCAGGTGGCGGCTGAGATCGAGTCGAGGCTAGCGGCTCTGCTGGGGAGCACTGCTGACGCACTTGATGACGCAGACGCAGGTGGCTCGATCCATTAGCGCAGATGTGCCTCACATTCGCGGGGAGTGCCGCCCATCTGGGTGCGTACCCCCACCCCCCCTGATCGCACCGCCCGCCTGTATATCCGTATACATAATGAAACGCTCAAATAATTACACTACTTTCAATAATTGCCCACTATCACCTATAAGTTGTTTCCCCTTTATTCCTAGGAATAGGCCTAGGAATCCTAGTGCCCCATATAATTTTCTAAAAATTTCGACTTTTTCTGGTAATTTTTCTAGGTAACACCCTTGGTGTAATCCCCTTTTTTTCTAGGAAATTGCCAAGGAATCATAGGCTTACAAAAAATTTTAAAAAAATTTCTGTTTGCTATTGACTTCTTGTCAATAGGCTCATAAAGTTATAATCATGCCTGTATCTATACCTAGGAATATTCCTAGTCTAGGAATACCTAGCGAAGTGTATTCCTAGCCCCCCTTTGAGAGGGGGGATAGGAGAGCATAAAGTAGCTAGGTAACCTTCTAGTAACCAGAAGAATTCCTAGTTACTAGGAATATTCCTAGTACCTAGGAAGGAAAATTAAAAGGTAGTCCTATGCCTGTTTTAGACAGGATCGATCCTAAACTTCTAAAGAACATTAAGTCTTTGCCTGTAGAAGAACAGGCGGAGATACTAACCCTAATTGAAGAACTTGAAGAAGCCGAGAAGAAAGAACTTGCTCGGAAAGACTTCATGGGTTTTGTTAACTTGGTTTGGCCTGCGTTTATTGGTGGAAGGCACCATGCGATTATGGCAAATGCTTTTGAAAGGGTTGCCAGCGGCGAGTTAAAGCGACTTATCATTAATATGCCGCCTCGTCATACCAAGTCTGAATTTGCATCATTCTTGTTGCCCGCTTGGTTTCTTGGTAACTATCCTCAAAAGAAGATTATTCAAACAGCACACACCGCCGAGTTATCTGTTGGATTCGGTAGAAAGGTTCGTAACCTTGTAGACAGTGATGATTACAAGGACATATTTCCCGATCTGGCATTACGGTCTGACTCGAAAGCAGCGGGTCGTTGGAGCACCAACAAGAACGGTGAATACTTTGCGATTGGTGTTGGTGGTGCTGTAACGGGTAAAGGTGCTGACCTACTCATTATTGATGACCCTCATTCAGAACAAGAGGGGCAGAGCGCAGACCCCGGTGTGTTTGACAGGGTATATGAATGGTATACCTCTGGGCCTCGACAGCGTTTACAGCCCGGTGGTGCAATCATTGTGGTTATGACTCGGTGGCACAAAAGAGATCTTACAGGGCAGATATTAAAATCATCCCTCCAAAGAATAGGATCGGATGAATGGGAGGTCATCGAGTTCCCGGCATTGATGCCATCAGATGAACCCCTATGGCCTGAGTTCTGGCCAAAAGAAGAATTGCTTGCATTAAGGAACGAACTTCCTTCTCCTAAATGGAACGCCCAGTACCAGCAGAACCCAACCTCAGAAGAGGGCGCTCTGGTTAAAAGGGAATGGTGGAAGGAATGGGAGTCGAACACACCCCCGGATTGTGAGTTTATTATCCAGTCATGGGATACCGCGTTCCTTAAAACACAGAGAGCTGACTTCTCTGCATGTACAACATGGGGCGTTTTCTACGCACCAGATGACACTGGCACCCTACAGGCAAACATTATCCTGCTGGATGCACATAAGGAACGATTAGAGTTTCCAGAGCTTAAAAAGAAAGCATATGAGTTCTGGGTAGATTGGCAGCCCGATGCGTTTATTGTGGAAGCCAAGGCGGCGGGTATGCCGTTGATCTTTGAGCTTAGAGCGATGGGTATTCCAGTATCAGAGTACACCCCCTCGCGTGGCAACGATAAGATCGCAAGGGTTAACGCGGTTGCCGATTTGTTTGCGTCTGGCAAGGTTTGGGCACCAAAGATGCGATTCGCAGAAGAGGTTATCGAGGAGTTTGCATCATTCCCCGCCGGGGAGCATGATGACTTAGTTGACTCATCGACCCAAGCATTGTTACGGTTTAGACAGGGCGGGTTCCTAAAGCTGGAATCCGATGAGGATGAAGAACCGTTTTACGGCAAAAAAGCAGAATACTACTAATGATTGAAGTAAACGGCTGGTTTATTGAGAAGCTCTTCAGGCCGATATTTAGAAGGTTCAGTAAGGTAGGAGATCAAGAGTTTTTTGATAACTCGGACTTTCCTATCACGGCAAAACTTGAAGAAAACTATGAGATCATAAAGTCAGAATTTGAATCGATGCGTCATAGGATTTGTGACTTTGCGCCGTTTCAGGATATAAGCCCAGACCAGATATACATCTCGAACGATGACAAGTGGAAGATGTTTTTTCTTAGGGCTGGAACCATAGACTTTAAAAAAAATTGCGAGCAGTTTCCAAAAACAATGGAGATTATCAACTCAGATAAGAACTTGGTCTCTGCGTACTTTTCGGTAATCGGCCCCCGCAAAATGCTGATGCCACACGAAGGCCCGTGGTGCGGTGTATTAAGAGTTCACATGGGAATTGATATTCCTACTGGCGGAAGCGGTTGCACGTTGGTTGTGAACAAAAAAGAATACAATTGGGAAGAAGGAAAGTGTGTTGTGTTTGATGACACATATGAGCACTTTGCGGTTAACGCAACAGACAAGGATCGTGTTATTCTGTTTTTAGATTACATGCGACCGCTACCTCTTCCGTTGAAATTAATTAATAAATTTGTTGTTTATATGGCAAGGTTTTTCCCATATTTTAAAGAGCCTATCCGGCGACATGCTGAGTGGGAAAAAACATTTTACCAAGATACGGCAAAAAAGCAGAATACTATTAATGGCCTACCTGCAAAGTAACATACCGCACTTCAAGTGCTGGGTTAGAAAAGAATACACCCACAACCACAGTAAGTATCATGGTGAGTTTATCCATGCGATTGCGGTTGCGGTAACAACAATGCCAAACCGATGCTTGAGCTTTCAGGTGATATTCACGGGGGCAGAGACATACGACAGCGATGAACCCAATGTTCATGGCGGGGCGATGTGGGCAAGAATGCCAATCACTGCATTGGTAGCTGATACTCCGTTTGATGAGTGGCCGGAGCCAATGCCCGTTTGGGCGGCGCAGCCTTGGGATTGCAGTTCGCATCATCACGCGGTTTACAAGATTGATAGGGCGACACCGTGCCCTTGGCTTGCTAAGATAGACGGTAGATTTTACCCGGCAAAGTATTACTTTACTGTAGATTACGCAGAAAGCGAGATAGCAGACGATCCAGCTCAACACAAGCAAAGTCATGTTTTGGAGCTTCTTGATGCTGGCCCTTGGACGGGAAATATTGTTGCCCTTCCAAACAACCGTGTTAGGGTTACACATCCAGCATGGTTTGAAACTGGGGAGGGAGCGCCAGACTTTAGGCCTTCTCAACACACTCATTACAGCAAGTCAGACCTAGATTACACATTAGATGTGAATCAGGTTTTTGATAATCTATATGCAGGAGATTCAAATGAAGATGAAGAGTAAAGGCTATATGGCTGGTGGCAAAGGCAAGATGGCCAAAGGCGGAAATGTTCCAGCAACCAAGGGCTATTTCCGTGGCGGAAAGCTAATGGGATCTAAGGGTATGGCTAAGGGTGGCAAAATGATGTCACCAAAAGGTATGGCAAAAGGCGGAGTTGTTAGAGGCTCTGGCGCAGCAAGACAGCAAAACTTCACTAGGAACGGATAATGGCTATTGACCGTCCCTTGCGGACAGAGATCGAAGACCAAGACGAAGCAGCTCTAGAGATAGAGGTTGTCAATCCAGAAGCGGTTTCAATTGAAACTGAGGATGGCGGCGTTCTTATTGATTTTGGAGACAGCTTAGAGAATGAGTCTGCCGATGATCACAACGCAAACCTAGCGGACTTTATTGACGAGACAGACCTTATGGGCATCTGTCTTGATCTTGTTAGCTCATTCCGGGCAGACAAGGAAAGTCGAGCTGACTGGGAGCGGTCGTATGTTAAAGGCTTGGATCTTTTAGGTCTCAAGCACGAAGAAAGAACTCAGCCTTGGGATGGGGCTTGCGGTGTGTTCCACCCACTGCTAACAGAATCTGTTATTAGATTTCAATCTCAATCGATACAAGAGATCTTTCCAGCAAGCGGCCCAGTTAAAACAGCTATTGTTGGCAAGATTGATGAGAAGAAAACAAAGCAGGCAGAGCGAGTTCAGGATTATCTTAACTACTTGCTGACAGAAAAGATGACCGAGTATAGGTCTGAGACAGAAAAGATGCTGTTCTCTTTGCCTCTTGCGGGTAGTGCGTTTAGAAAAGTGTACTATGATCCCAACTTAGGGCGACCTTGTAGTATGTTTGTCCCAGCTGAAGATTTTGTGGTCAGCTACGGCGCATCAGATTTAACAACATGCGAGCGATCAACGCATGTTATGAAGAAGAGCAGCAATGATATTCGTAAGCTGCAAGTGTCTGGATTCTATCGGGACATCGATTTACCACCATCAGCACCAAGCACTGATGAGATTGAGCGTAAGTACAACGAGCTTACAGGCGATTCAGCCAGCTATGACTACGATTCTCGTCACACAATCCTTGAGATGCATGTCAATTTAGACCTGCCCGGCTTTGAGGATATGGAAAATGGCGAGCCTACTGGCATTCACCGTCCCTATGTGGTGGCTATAGACCAGAGTTCACGCACAATATTGTCGATTAGACGTAACTGGTATGAAGATGACCCGCTAAAAAACAAGCGAGAGCACTTCGTTCACTACCAGTATATGCCCGGACTAGGCTTTTATGGGTTCGGTTTGATCCACATGATTGGTGGATTGGCAAAATCAGCCACCTCATTGCTACGACAACTGGTGGATGCGGGTACATTATCCAACTTACCCGGCGGATTGAAGTCTAGAGGGCTTAGAATCAAGGGCGATGACACTCCAATCATGCCCGGAGAGTTCAGAGATGTCGATGTACCGGGTGGAGCCATCCGAGATAACATCGCATTCCTCCCATATAAAGAGCCAAGCAACGTATTGTACTCTTTGATGGGCGATATTGTGGAAGAAGGCCGCAGATTTGCCTCCGCAGCGGACGTAAAAGCGTCCGATATGAACGGAGAAGCGCCTGTAGGCACCACATTGGCCATTTTAGAGCGCTCAATGAAGGTTATGAGCGCCGTTCAGGCCCGTTTACACGCCTCTATGCGGGTAGAATTGCGCCTTTTGACCGGAATTGTGCGGGATCATGGGCCAGAAGCCTACCCATACGAGGAAGATGGCGAGCCAATCGTTGTTGAAGACTTCGATAACCGCATTGACATCATTCCTGTTAGCGATCCAAACGCTGGAACGATGGCACAGCGGATTATGCAGTACCAAGCAGCGCTACAGCTGGCGGCACAAGCGCCAGAAATGTACGACATGCCACTATTGCACCGCCAAATGCTAGAAGTTCTTGGAATCCGGGATGCTGATGAGATTGTCCCAACAGATAAGGACATGAAGCCAACAGATCCTGTTAGTGAGAACATGAATATCATTAACGGCAAGCCTGTTAAAGCGTTTATCTACCAAGATCATGAGGCTCACATCCAGACTCACATGGCGATGATCGAAGATCCATCTGTCATGGAGATTATGGGCAAGAGTCCAAACGCGAAGAAGGCTCAGGCCGAGCTTTCAGCGCACGTTCAAGAACACTTGGCGTTCAAGTACCGTCAAGAGATCGAGAAGCAGTTGGGTGTGGAGCTTCCACCCCCAGACGAACCCATGCCAGAAGATATCGAGTATCGTATCTCTCGTCTTGTGGCACCTGCTGCGGCACAGCTGTCAGGCAAAGCAGCGAAAGAAAAGCAGATGGAAGAAAACCAGAAGCAAATGCAAGATCCTTTGGTTCAAATCCAGATGCAAGAGCTTCAGATCAAGCAGCAGCAAGTACAGCAAAGAGCAGAGGCAGAGATGGCCAAGCTACAGCTAGAAGCTCAGAAGGCTATGGCAAAAGCGCAGCTTGATCAGCAAAAACTTGATCAGCAATCACAGATCGAACAAGCAAGATTAGGTGTTAAGATATCTGAAACAAACAGCAAGGATGAGCTTGAAAGCAAAAGAATTGCTTCACAAGAACAAATAGCAGGTGCTAAACTTGGTGTAGATATTGCTAAAGACCTAATGGGTAGATAATGAAAGACGAAGTAGACATACTGGATTACTTGGTTTCAAATATCAGAAGCAACATGAATGATATAGCAGATCATGTTAGCACTGGTGGATGCGAGAGTTTTGAAGCATACACCAAGTGTTGCGGAATCATACACGGACTAGCGGTAGCAGAAAGAGAGATTCTCGATCTAAAGTCCAAGTATGAGGAAGCGTAGCGACTCTGGGCGCTAACCCAGTGCAGCGACTCTAGGCGCAATCCTAGTGCAACAACTCCGGTTATCCGGTGCAAGAGGTGAACATGACGGAAGTCGTGCAAATGAAAGAGGCGGAAGAGCCTCGCAAGGCAGCTCAGTTGCCCAAGCCAAAAGGCTATAAAATACTGATCGCGTTACCAGACCCCGAAAAGGAATTTGCGGGTGGCATTATTAAATCTGCCAAAACGATTCAAGATGAAGAGGTCGGCTCACTTGTTGGCATGGTTCTAGAAATGGGGCCGGATTGCTACAAGGATCCAGCGCGGTTCCCCTCTGGCCCCTACTGTTCACAGGGCGATTGGATTCTCATGAGATCTTATTCAGGCACCCGTTTTAAAGTGCATGGAAAAGAGTTTCGATTGATTAACGATGATAGCGTTGAAGCTATCGTTGAAGATCCGAGGGGGATTGTCAAAGTATGAGCGAGCAAATGGAAACGCAAACAACAGAAGATAAGTTCTTTGGTGTTAAGACTACCTTCGATAAGAAGGCAAAGAAAGCTGAAGAGCAGTCCGATATTGATCTAGAGATTGTTGATGATCGTCCAGAACAAGATCAGCGCCCACAAAAGGCAAAGACTTCTGATGACGATTACATAAGCGATGATGAGCTTGGTCAATATTCTGAAAAGGTTCAGAAGCGATTAAACAAACTCAAGTACGAGTATCACGAAGAGCGCCGACAGCGAGAAGCTGCCGAGCGTATGCGTGAAGAAGCAGTTCGTGTTGCGCAGCAAGTCACTGGCAAGAACCAAGAGTATGAGGCAATCATATCTCGTGGTGAGGCAGCGCTTGTTGGTCAGATACAAGAGCGAGCAAAGCTAACACTTGAGCAAGCAAGGAATGCTTATCGTAACGCCTATGAAGAAGGCGACACAGATAAGATTATTGAAACTCAAGAAAGGCTGTATAAAGCCCAAGCTGAGTTTTCTGAAGCGGAGAAGTATCGCAACAATCTTGAGCAAAGATTTAGAGCGCAGCCTTTCGCTCAGAACAATCAACAAATAGCTCAACAGGCGGCACAGCAGGTTGCACGGCAGCCACAGGTTCCAAGACCTGATCCCGCCGCAGAAGAGTGGGCAAAAGGAAACGAGTGGTTCATGAAGCCCGGCCATGAAGAGATGACGGCTCTGGCTTATGGATCGCATACCGCTGCAATAAACAACGGTATTAAAGTAAATTCACCGGAATACTTTGAGTACATTGATAATCGTGTACGCAGTGCATTCCCTGAATATGATTGGCAGGATAAGCGGGTAGATAGCCGTACCGCGTCTGCGACTGCCAACTCTAGGACTTCCTCGGTAGTCGCTCCTTCCTCTAGGAATAATGGAGCAAAACCGCGCAAAGTGCAGTTATCGGCTACTCAGGTTTCTCTCGCCAAGAGACTTGGGTTAACCCCAGAGCAATATGCCAAGCAACTCTTGAAGGAGAACATGTGATGGCTGAAGAGCGCACCCCAAGAAGTAAAGATACGCGTCAAGAAGAAGTACGTCCATCTGATAGCTGGGTACCTGCTTCGATCCTACCAACTCCCGATCCTCGGGACGGGTGGGTTCATCGCTGGATACGAACTAGCACTTTAGGAAACGCTGACAACACTAACGTGTCTAAGATGTTCCGAGAGGGCTGGGAACCATGCAAAGCAGAGGAATATCCAGAGCTAATGGTTCAGTCTGATATAGGTTCACGCTTTGTGGATAATATTGAGATTGGCGGCCTGTTGCTATGTCGAGCGCCAAAAGAGAAAATGGAAGCCCGGCAAAGACACTTTAATCAGGTTGCTGATAACCAGATGGATTCTGTTGATAACAACTTCTTGCGCGAAAATGACCCTCGTATGCCTCTGTTAAAACCAGAACGCAACACGAGAACAACATTTGGCAGGAGTTAACCTCTGGCAGGGGGTGCTCCTAATTAGTAAGGAGGCCTACAATGGCTACCACTGCAACCCCTATGGGTGCGGAACCTACTGATACGCTGAGTGCGAGCGGCTCTTTCACCGGAAAAGTTCGTCACATCAAAGTTGCAAGTGGGTACGGCACCTCTATTTTTTATGGCGATTTCGTCAAGTTAGTAAACACGGGTACAGTTGAAAAAGACACTGGCACCGCTACAGCGACACCTGTTGGTGTTTTTGTTGGTTGTGCTTTCACCAGTCCTTCGACTAGCGAGTTAACTTTCTCGCAGTATTTCCCTGCAAGCACAGTAGCAAGCGACATCGTTGCTTATGTTGTTGATGATCCAAACGTGTTAATGCGTATGCAGTCTGATGAGGCTATCGCACAAACAGGCTTGGGCAACAATGTTGCTATCGTACAAACCGCTGGCTCTACTAGCATCGGACGCAGCAAAAATGCTGTTGACGGTTCATCTATTGCTACCACCAATACACTGCCTTTGCGAATCATCGACTTTGTTGATGGCCCAACAAGTGCAGTAGGTGATACCTACACAGATGTGATCGTTAAGTTCAATGCTGGTCACCAGTATTCCAACACCACTGGCGTATAAGGAGATCTAAGCAATGGCTATTTCACGCGCACAGATGCTTAAGGAACTCCTGCCCGGGCTAAATGCCTTGTTTGGTTTGGAGTACGAAAAGTATGAAGACGAGCACGAAATGATCTATGAGACGGAATCGTCTGAGCGATCATTTGAAGAAGAAGTGAAGTTAAGCGGCTTTGGTGCTGCACCTGTTAAAGCTGAAGGTTCGGCTATTAGCTACGACTCAGCACAGGAATCTTTCACTGCTCGATACAACCACGAAACAATCGCAATGGGCTTCTCAATCACTGAGGAAGCGATGGAAGATAACCTGTATGACTCTTTGTCTGCACGTTACACCAAAGCTCTAGCTCGCGGTATGGCATACACCAAGCAGGTTAAAGCAGCGAACCCATTGAACAATGGCTTCACTTCTTACAACTCTGGCGATGGTGTTACCCTGTTCTCTGCCAGCCACCCGCTGGTGAACGGTGGTACAAACGCTAACCGTCCTTCGGTAGGTGCTGACTTAAACGAGACTTCATTAGAGAACGCAATCATTGAGATTGCTGCTTTCACTGATGAGCGTGGCTTGTTGATCGCAGCTCGACCACAGCGATTGATCGTTCCGCCCGCGTTGATGTTTACAGCAGAGCGTCTGCTTGAAACAACTCAGCGTGTTGCTACAGCAGATAATGATATCAACGCAATCCGCAACATGGGTGCAATCCCCGGCGGATACTCAGTCAACCACTACCTGACTGATAGCAATGCGTTCTTCCTCATTACTGACGTACCAAACGGCATGAAGCACTTCCAGCGTACTGCGATGGAAACTTCAATGGATGGAGACTTCGACACTGGCAACGTTCGCTACAAAGCTCGCGAGCGTTACAGCTTCGGTGTTTCAGATCCTCTCGGCATCTACGGATCGCCCGGAGCATCCTAATCTAGAGGGGGCGCAAGCCCCCTTTTTCTTGTATTCCCCTGACAGCAATTATGCTGACTAACCCACGACAGGAGAACTAAAATGGGTACTACTACTTTTACTGGCCCCGTTGTTTCAAACAATGGTTTCACTGGAAATGTAACTGGTGATATAACTGGTGATGTAACTGGAGACGTTACAGTTTCTGATTTTGTTGCATTCACTGCAATTACTACCGCAGAGCTTCCTGCTGCCGCAGCTGGGAACGCTGGTCAAGTTCGATTGATCTCGGATAATGGCGCTGGCGATAACGAGTATTGTCTCGTTGTTAGCACAGGAGCTGCTTGGGTAACCGCTGTAGGTGCAGCATTAAGTTAATGATTGGGGCGCAAGCCCCTTTTAGGAGATTATTATGGCTGATGCAGTAGCTACACAAACAATACAGGAAGACGGAAAAACGGCGATCTTTCGGTTTTCCAATACATCAGATGGCACAGGTGAATCAGCGGTAACCAAGATTGATGTATCAACTTTAACTCCTGATCCGGTAACAGGGAAGGCATGCACGGGCGTAAGAATAGAATACATCTGGTATGTCACTGTTGGTATGGGTGTTAAGATTTTATTTGATGCCACCTCTGATGTCGTGGCTTGGGAGATCAATGCTGACTGGGGAGATTCTATAGACTTCACCAGTTTTAGTGGAATTCCCAACAATGCCGGGGCAGGTAAGACTGGAGACATAGCATTTACAACTGTTGGTGCTACAAACAATGATACCTACAATATCATTATGAGAGTTAAAAAAGTCTATGACTAAAGCCAAAAAGCCAGCTCAAAAAAAATCGACAGTTAACAAGGCTGGCAATTACACAAAGCCAACCATGAGGAAGGCTTTGTTTAACAAGATAAAGGCTGGTGGAAAAGGCGGAAAACCGGGTCAATGGTCTGCCAGAAAAGCTCAAATGCTGGCAAAAGAATATAAAGCCAAAGGCGGCGGGTATAAAGACTGATGGCCCTGAAGAAACCACAGAAAAGCCTTAAGAAGTGGACTGACCAGAAGTGGACAACAAAGTCTGGCAAACCATCAACCCAAGGTTCAGAGGCAACTGGCGAAAGATATCTGCCAAAGAAGGCTATTAAGTCTTTATCTTCTTCTGAGTACGCAGCAACAACAAAGAAGAAAAGAGAAGACACCAAGAAGGGCAAGCAGCATTCGTCTCAGCCAAAGAAGGTTGCAAAGAAAACAGCGAGGCATAGAAAGTAATGGCCGAGAAAAAAGATCCAAGACTTGCTCGCGCTGGAGTTAGTGGATACAACAAACCCAAGAGAACACCAAACCATCCTAAAAAGTCTCATGTTGTTGTAGCCAAAGAAGGCGACAAGGTGAAGACCATTCGTTTTGGTGAGCAAGGTGCCAAGACAGCTGGCAAGCCAAAAGCTGGTGAGTCAGACAAGATGAAAAAGAAACGAGCATCATTTAAAGCTAGACACGCAAAGAACATCAAGAAAGGAAAGATGAGCGCTGCGTACTGGGCTGATAAGGCGAAATGGTAATGATTAGCAGAGCGCAAACTGGAAAAGAAATTAGCAAGGCTCCGGGGTCAAGAAAAAAAACCAAGGTGTCTAAGGTGATGAAAGAGTTTAAGCAGGGCAAGTTAAAGTCTGGCGGATCTGGTAAGACCGTAAAGAAAAAAGATCAAGCTATTGCAATAGCGTTGTCAGAGGCAGGCATTTCAAAACGAGGAAAGCGTAATGGGAAAAAATGAAAAAAAATTATTGAGCGCGATTAGCCCTCTTTATGCAGCGAGCCAAGGGAATATACCCGGAATACTTGGTGTTGGCATGTCTGTTATGGAAGATAGAGAAGACAAGAAAGAAGAAGAAAAAATGCTTAGAGGTCAGACAACATCTCAAGAGCGCAATGCAGCTGGTCAAGCTGTGCAGATGAAAAAGGGCGGTCGAGTTAAGTCTATTGACGGCTGTGCTACCAGAGGCAAAACAAAAGGTAGAGTTCGCTAATGGCAACCAGTGGGACATATGCATTCAACCTAGATCTTTCAGAAGCCATAGAAGAGGCTTTTGAAAGAGCTGGCCTTGAGCTTCGTAGTGGATATGATTACAAGACGGCTCGGCGCAGCATTGATCTATTAATGCTTGAGTGGCAAAACAAAGGTTTAAACTTGTGGACTGTAAAAGAGGGAACTCAGGTTCTCACCCCCGGCACAGGTAACTATGACCTTGATCCTCAAGTATTTGATATCGTTGATGCATACCTAAGAACAGATGCTGGCGACACTAACGGTCAGTTTGACCAGAGCATGAGCCGAATCTCTGTTAGCCAATACGCGCACCTATCAAACAAGCTAACGCAGTCTAAGCCCCTTGAGTATTACGTTGAGCGTAAACCTACGGGAATCACAATCAAGCTGTGGCCAGTGCCTGACAGCCAAGAGACCTACACGTTTGGCTTCTATTACATGGAGCGAGTTGAAGATTCGGGCAAGCCTGCGTCAAACAACATGGATGTTCCTGCTCGGTTCTTGCCATGCCTTGTTGCCGGACTGGCGTATAACCTAGCAAAGAAATACCCGCAGGCGGCTGATAGGGTTCAGCTTCTTAAAGCAGACTATGATGAACAGTGGGAAATGGCGGCAGATGCGGCTAGAGAAAAAGCCTCTCTGTTTGTGTCTCCGGGAGGGTATACCTTTTGAGTTATGCCAGTGGAAAGCATGCGTTTGGTTATTGCGACCGCACTGGGTTTAGATACCCTAAAAAAGATTTAGTTCCGCAGATTGTCAATCTTAGGAAGACGGGGCTTCTTGTTGGTCGAGATGTTGTTGACCCAGATCAGCCACAGCTTCAGCTTGGTCGTGTCCGCACAAACGATCCGCAGGCTCTGAGAAATCCAAGGCCAGATCAGTCCTTGGAGGAAAGCAGAAGGCAGTTTGCTTGGAACCCTGTGGGCGGTGGCGTAACAGAGCTTGGAAGCAGAACGGTTGCTTTAGACATATCGGCACAGGTTGGCCGGGTTTCGGTAGAGGTAAGTTAAGATGGCTCTGACATACACCACATTGAAGCAGGCAATACAGGATTACACAGAGTCTAGCGAAACAACATTTGTAAACAACCTAGACTTAATCATAAAGCAGGCTGAAGATAGAATACTAAAGTCAGTTCAACTACCAGACTTTCGAGTCAATAAGACGGGTACGATGACATCTGGCAATCAGTATCTCACTATGCCAACAGACTTTCTTGCTCCGTATTCATTGGCAGTAGATGATTCTGGCTATGAGTATCTAATATTTAAAGATGTCAACTTCATTAGAGAGGCTTACCCAGCGTCTTCTACTAGTGGCACTCCAAAGTATTATGCGATCTTTGATGAAAATACATTTATTGTTGGGCCAACGCCGGATGAAAACTTTACCGTAGAGTTGCATTACTTCTATAAACCAACATCTATTACGGCATCTGGTGATGGAACAAGCTGGCTCGGAACCAATGCAGAGAGCGTTCTTCTTTATGGCTGCTTGGTAGAGGCGTATACCTTTCTTAAAGGCGACACAGATCTTCTTCAGCTTTACTCTGTTAGATATGAAGATGCCTTGGCAGACCTTAAGAGTCTTGGTGAGGGCTACAGCACAACCGATAGTTACCGCTCAGGAACAGTTAGAGGAGCTAGAAGCTAATGATGAATATCAATGTTTGTACGGTTGGCACTGTTGTAGTTAAGACCACCAATAACAAAGATTTACTTAAAGAAACAAGCACTCAAGAGGTTAGCGCCACAAAAGACCTCGAGACTAAAGACTCAGAATCAACACCGAGGAAATTATAATGGCTATTACACAAGCAGTTTGCACATCGTTTAAAGTTGCTCTTCTTGATGGAGAGATGGACTTTAGCAGCGATACAACCGATGTATTCAAGATTGCGCTATATACTTCTAGCGCAACTCTTGGTGCGGCAACTACGGCTTATACAGTAACAAATGAAGTAAGCGGGACTGGTTACTCAGCTGGCGGAAACACGCTAACAATATCAACAAATCCAACATCATCTGGCACGACAGCGTACTTGGACTTTGCTGATACCACATGGTCATCATCAACGATCACTGCTCGTGGTGCTTTGATTTATAAAGCAGATGGCGGTACTAACCCAGCCGTTGCTGTGCTTGATTTTGGAGCAGATAAGTCTTCAACATCTGGCGACTTTACTATTGTCTTCCCAACTGCTGATGCAAGCAACGCTATCATTAGGATTGCGTAATGGCTTTGGTTCTTGCTGATCGTGTAAAAGAAACCACCACCACGACTGGCACGGGCGATATATCTCTTGGTGGAGCAGAGACCAACTTTGTTGCGTTTGGCACCGCTTTGGCAGATTCAGATACAACTTACTACGCTATTGTAGATGATGTTAACGCTGACTTTGAAATAGGTATAGGTACATACACCGCTGGTACAGACACGCTGTCTAGAGACACAATTTTAGACAGCACCAACGGCGGAGCTGCCGTTAACCTCGGTGCTGGAGTTAAAACTGTATTCATTACATACCCAGCTGACAAGGCGTTGCGTGTTGGTAGTGATATCTCTGACCTAACCAATGACTCTGGCTTTATAACGTCTGCCACAACAATAGGCACAACAGCGCCTGTGTCTCCGTCTACTGGAGACTTATGGTGGAATAGCGAGAGTGGTCAGCTAAAAATTTACTACACTGATGTTGATGGATCGCAGTGGGTTGATGCGGCAGCTGGTGCGGCTCTTCAAAGCATATCTTTAAACGAGTTAAGTGATGTAAGTTTAACCTCTGTTTCCTCTGGAGACTCTCTCCACTACAACGGCTCAAACTGGGTTAACAAGCTAACAGACTTTCAGGTATCAACAACAGCAACAAGCCTGACAGCAAGCTCTTGGGATTATGTCATTGTGACAGCAGCAACTCAGACAATCACACTGCCAGCTTCGCCAGCAAATGGAGACTCTATTGGTGTTTCTGTTGGTGACTTTACGGATACTGTAGTTGGAAGAAATGGCAACACGATCTCTGGCCTCGCTGAAGATCTAACTATTGATGTTGCTAATATGGGTCTTGTGTTTGTTTATTCCAGCTCTACTACGGATTGGAGATTATCGTGAGTACATTAACAGGCTTAATTAGTGCGGGTGGCAGTTTAAATCCTACAAGCTCTGCAAGTGGAATATCTTTTGGAAAAGACGGTTTTATAGTGACCGCATCTCAAACTTTGACAATGCCTGCGGCAGCAACAATTACCGCCATATGTGTTGGTGGAGGCGGTGGAGGAGCAGCGGCAAGCCAATCAACCGCTTATTGCGCAACAGGCGGTGGAGCGGGTGGATACTGTCAAAAAACTTTTAATGTTTCTTTAAATGAAGATTTAACAATTGTCATCGGCTCCGGCGGAGCTGTAATAAGACAAACTGGCTCAGGGAAAGTAGACGGAAACAATGGCGGAAATACGACTCTTACTAATGGCGACAGCAGCGTAACATTGACGGCAAACGGAGGAAGTGGAGGTGTTGGGGCGCTTTCTGCGGGCGTTTTGTCTGGCGGAGCTGGTGGAACAGCAACTGGCGGAGACGCAAACTATACGGGCGGCGCTGGCGGATCAATTAGCAGCACAACATCTACTGGTGCGACCGGAGGTGGCGCAGTCAACTCACAAGGAACGAATGATTGCGATGGGGGTGATATATCGACCGGAGACAGCACAACTAACATAGCAACAGGAGGCGGAAGCCCATTTAATCGTGCTGGGGATGTTACCACTAACCCTGTTACGGTAAGGAGCACCGGGGGGGGTGGTTTTTACGATACTGTAGACGACAGTTTGACAGGTTCTTTGGGAGTAAATATAGATTTAGATGTTCCATTTGCAGACGTATTTAACTCAAAATTTGCAATTAGTTCTGTTGGCTCTGATTCTCTTGCGTTTGGATCGGGAGGAAATGCTGGAAACGGTGGGAGTGGTACAGCGGCAACCGCACTTGGTGGTGGAGGCGGTGTAAGATCAACCGCAGGAGGCGTTATTTATGGGGTTGGGGGCGGAATGTTTGGAGGCGGCGGGGGCATGACCTCAAGTAGCCAGCGAGGGATTGGCGGATCCGGTGGACTGGGCGCGGGAGGGGGAGCAGCAATAAATACTAATGCTTCTGATTTTTCAGATTCAGGAGCTGGTGGATCGGGTGTTGTTTTTATATTTATTGAGGAGATATTATAAATGTCTCAAACCTATTTGATAAAAAACAAAGCCGGAGATGTGATAAATACCGTTATCGCAGATGAGGATTTTGTTAAAAATAATTTCGATTATTTTGAAAAACAAAAGCCTAGCAATTTTGAATTAGAGCAAGATGCCAGAAAATGGAGAGATGAAGAATTGGTATCGACTGATAACATTGCAATAATTCCAGATTGGCCGAACCGAGCTTCATATTTAATATACCGACAAACATTACGAGACTGGCCTGCTACACCAGATTTTCCAGACATTAGACCAACTTTAGGAGTCTAATATGGCGGCTTTAAATTTCCCAACATCTCCAACTATTGGCGATCAATATGCAGCTAACGGCAGAACATGGGAGTGGGACGGTGCGTCTTGGAATATAGTTCCGCCTGACGCTCTGTTAAGTACGCTTGGTGATGTATCTATCACATCAGTTTCTGCTAATGAGGTTTTTAGATACGATGGGTCTAACTGGGTTAATACAGATGCGATGACTATTGATAGCACCTATAGAATTACAGCATCATCTGGCGCTGCGTTTGTATATAACACCACAACGACATCAACATCAAAAACTTTAGTTAATGGCGAGCAGTGCTTTGTTGATACTGCAACTCAGACACTTACACTTCCTGCAAGCCCCATTGCTGGAGATAATGTAAGGGTTTTAGTTGGAAACTTTACAGACACAGTTGTCGCAAGAAATGGTTCTAATATCATGGGGCTTGCTGAAGACTTAACTATTGATGTTGCATACTTAGGAATAACATTGGTTTACGCTGACGCTACAAATGGATGGACAATGATATGAGCACAGTAACTGGGTTTTTAAGTAGCGGTGGCGGAGCGACTCCCCCCACTACATTGTTTTCCAAAATAAATAGACTTGATGGAAGTAGAGACCCTTCGTTGCTTGCGGCGTATTTTGGATTACAAACAAGTTCAGTAACAACGACTGGTACTTATCAAAACATAGTAAGCGTTACGGGTTCTGGCACTATTACTTTCTTGCTCGCTGGAGTAGATGGCACCCCGTCAAACGATTTAGACTTTAAAGTTATTGTTGACGGTACAACCGTGTTGACACAAGAAGGCAACACTACATCACAAGATGAATGTTATGCTGTAGTTGGATCTGCACACTGGCAACTTGTTACAAACGCTAGTTCAGGTCAGGACCGCTATGATTCGAGAGAACCAGCAGCCATTTCACTTGGCGCTGTGCCATTTACAACAGGTTTCAGTGTTCAAGTTAAAAGCGCAGGTGCTTCCGCGTTAGCGGCCGAACTTGCATATGATTATTATTTAACATCGTAATTAATATTATATTATTGTGAATAGTAATTATAGTATTGAAACAATTATTACAGAACAAGATAGAAAGGAATTAAAAAAATTATTCGATAATTTATCATTTATGAATTTGCAGCAAGGATGTCACCTATTCAATATAGAACGGCGAGATGTTAAGGACGAAAAAAACGTTTACACAGAAAAAATTCGTAAATACGGTGAAAGTAAAGGATACCAATTACAACAAAATTATTTTTTAAAATATAGGGAGAATTCTTTTACCAGAGTCCACGCTGACGATTGCCATAGCGACAGCGTAAAATTGACAATAGTTACTGTGGTAGAGACGCAAGATTTGATTGGTGGCGAGTGTTTAGTTTTCGATGAGTACCAAAAAACTTTAGATAATCGTGGCGATTACATAATGTTAAGCGGTGATGATAATGGTGTACCTTATGGTAAAAACATTATTCCCGTTTTTGTTAAACTGAATTGCGGACAATCAGTAGTGTATGATGGTGGGGTCGAACATGGTGTTACTAGGGTCGAACAAGGACATCGAGTAGTTTTGGTGAGCTGGTTTAATTAATAAAATTGTAAAGAGCAAATTTATGGAAATATTAAATCTAACAAGGTCAGGAGAGCAGCCACAGACGGGGGACAAGATCCGAAAGGTCTTTGCTAATGGCTCATATGAAGAATCATTTTACGTTGACCTTTCAAAAAAAACCATCGGTGTGGTTGAACTTAACGGCAGAGAATGGCGAGACGCAGAGCTTAAACAAACGGACTGGATTGTTTCTGTAACAGATCATCCACAACACGCTGCGTATCTTGCGTATCGTCAAGCATTAAGAGACTGGCCTGCTACACCAGATTTTCCAGACATTAGACCAACTTTAGGCGTGTAAAATGTTTTCATCTGGCGCATTTAGTACAGCACCGTTTGCGTCAGAGTCTGCAATAAATGTAGATGTATCTGTAACAGGTTTATCATCAACATCTTTTATTGGTGATGAATCCATCATCATAGATGTTTCTTTTCAGGTATCTGGCAACACAATAACGTCCACGGTTGGCGATGTAGCTGTAATAAACCCTGTTGCAGTAACCGGGGTTAGCGCATCAGCATCTGTTGGGGATGTTGTTGTCTCAGGCGCTGCAACAGTAGATGTTACCGGAAGCTCAATAACGGTAACACTTGGTGACGAAACCATTGTTATTAATGTTGGCGTTGATGTAACTGGTGATGCTGCAACAGCAATTGCCGGATCTGTTGATATCAATACAGAGGCAAATGTCGATGTTACCGGGCAAGAAGTTTCGGTAGATCTAGGCACGGCAACTGTATCTATAAGCATACAGGCAAATGTTACAGGTCAGTCTGTAACTGCGAGCTTAGGATCGGTAGCTGTCGAGGGTGATGCAAACGTAAGCCTTTCTGGTGTAGAGCTAAACATATTTACAAACAATGTTCTAATTTGGAGCAGGGTTATTGATGATCAAACTCCAGACTGGCAGCTTGTAAGTGATTCTCAAACTCCGGCATGGATTTTAGTTAGTGACTCCCAGACTCCAAACTGGAATAATGTAATAGATTAAAGAGGTTATTAAATGGCAACTCAATATACAAGCATACTAAAGCTGGCGTTACCAACGACTGGCGAGCTTGATGGCACATGGGGTGACGTTGTTAACAACAACATTACTTCTATGGTCGAAGAGGCTATTGCCGGGCTTTCGACAATTAATACTTGGTCTACCAACTCTCATACCCTTACTACAGCAAACGGAACTACATCTGAGTCACGAGCGGCAATGTTGATACTGACAGATTCTGGCGGCGCTCTGACTGGATCTGGTGAAGTTATTTGCCCAGACCAAACCAAAATCTATCTTGTGTATAACAATACCGGGGAACAGATTACGGTAAAAACTTCAGCCGGGACGGGAGTTGATATTCCAGACGGCATTACACTTTTTGTATATTGCGATGGCACTAATGTAGAGAAGGCAAATACAGATACCTCTGTACTGCTTTCAAACTATTCAGTGGGGTCTAATAACGCGGCTGTTGGCTTATCGGCATTGGCTTCATTAACATCAGGCTCAAACAACTCAGCATTTGGATCTAGCTCGTTAACTGCATTAACATCTGGAGCCAGCTCGGCAGCGTTTGGAAAAGATTCAATGGTTTCAGCAACAACCGGAAATTTTAACGTGGCGTTTGGGGCAACTTCTGGGGAGTCAATAACAACAGGATCAAACAACACAGCTATTGGTGATGATGCTTTATCAAATGTTTCCACTTCTGGATATAATACCGCTCTTGGCATTGCTGCTGGCGGAAGCATAACTTCTGGTGCAAACAATACAGCAATAGGTGGAGACGCAATGTCGTTTTTTGGTTCACCTATTACTGGGTCTAATCTGACATGCCTTGGATATCAAGCTAACCCTTCAGCAGCGAGTGCAACAAACGAAATAACTTTTGGAAACTCAAGTATATCAACTCTTCGATCTAACACCACAACCATATCAAGCCTGTCTGATCGGCGCGATAAAAAGGATATTGTTGATAGCCCATATGGTCTTAATGTTATAGAGAAAGTAAAACCTCGTCAGTTTGTTTGGGAAAGTCGTAGAGGTAACATAAAAGATGGAACCGTTGAGATTGGCTTTGTTGCTCAAGAATTGCAGGAAGTTGGGGATAATGAGATTCTCAGATTAGTGATGGATGAAAACCCAGAGTTTTTAGAAGCAAAACCCGGTAGTTTAATTCCGATTTTAGTGAAGGCAGTCCAAGAGCTTTCCGAAAAGGTTAAAGATCTGGAGAGCAAGTTATGAACATTAGGCTAGAGTCTTGGTCAAATCTAACCGAACAGCAAAAGATAGAAAAACATTATTTAATTTCCTTGGAGAGCGCAAGTTTGATTGATGCTTTGGTCGCATCTGGTGGCGACAAACAAGAAGTTAAAAGAAATGTAGATCATTTAAAGATTATGGTACTAAAAGATTTTTGGAACGGTCAGGATTTGGCTCCACTAAACGAAGCCATTTCTGCTGGAGAGGAGTATGTAAATGAATAATGTTAAGCAAGCATTTAAATCTCGCACAGTACAATTTGGCGTTGCGTTAGCATGCTTGTCTGTTCTTCAAGGATTTGTTGGATTTGTCCCAGCCAGTCCAGCGGTGCAGGCATTAATAGGGTGTGGCATTGCAAGTGCAATAGTTGTTCTCCGCTTTATAACTACGCAGCCGATAAGTGAGAAATAATCATGGAGCAGTCCTTTATCAATATGCTCGCAGGGGCAGTCTCAGTCTTGTTTGGTTGGATACTTAAGACTGTGTGGGACGCTGTTAAAGACCTTCAACAAGCTGATGATGAGTTAATTGATAAGGTGAACAAGATCGAAGTTTTGGTTGCTGGAGAGTACGTCAAGCGCGAAGACTTCAGGGCTGATATGGATCGGCTTTTTGATAAGCTGGACAAGATAGACAAGAAGCTAGATTTAAAGGCCGACAAGTGATTGCAGAGCTTGCCGCGTTTAATGCCGCTTACTCGGTAGTTAAAGAGTTTGTAGCCAACGGCAAGGATTTGACCGACTGTTTTAGTTTTATTGGTCAGATGACTACAGCGAAAGAAGACCTGAAGCTACGGCAAGCAAAGAAGAATGGCTTTACCAGTGACGCTGAAGAGTTTGCGGCACTTGAGCAGATTAAACAGGCTGAAGACGAACTAAGAGAATTGATGCAGTATTACGGTAGAGCAGGTTTATGGGATGACTTTGTTAAGTTCCAAGCAGAGGCTCGCAAGGCTAGGCTTTTAGAGCGTAACGAGAGGATCAAAAAGATCAATAAACGCTGGCAGTATGTAAGTATTATCGTTGCTGGCTGTCTTGGACTCATAGGCTCTTACGCTATTTTCGTGATAGCCAGTGCGGTTTTAGGGATCTGATATGTGGCAGTTATTAATCGGCTCGGTAACTGAACTAGTCGGTGGACACTTCAAGCGTAAATCTGAAGAGAGGCAAGCACAGCATGAGCGTAAGCTGGAAGTTATCAAGCATGAGAGTAACTGGGATAACATACAAGCCAGTAATTCCGGCTCGTCTTGGAAGGACGAATGGTTTACTTTGCTGTTCTCAGTGCCGCTAGTTATGGCTTTTATACCAGAAGCAGTCCCAGTCGTTCAGGAAGGATTCAAAGTTTTAGAGTCAATGCCAGATTTTTACAAAGCATTCTTAGGTGCGGCGGTCGCGGCATCTTTTGGCATCCGGGCACTGTCTAAATGGAAATGAACTATTTTTCTGACGATGAGTTACGGTGCCAGTGCGGTTGTAATGAGTTAATCTTTAACTCTGCTGTCAGGGTCGCTCTTAATACAATACGAATGGAGTATGGCAAGCCAATGGTTGTAACCAGCGGCTACCGATGCCCAAGCCATCCAATTGAAGCTAAGAAGTCTAATCCCGGTGAGCATACCACTGGCATGTGTGTAGACATAGCCTGCTCTGGATTTGATGCGGCGGTTATAACAAGTTTGGCGCTAAAGTATGGCGCAACAAGAATAGGCTGGAACCAAAAAGGAACTGGCAGGTTTGTCCATTTAGGGTGGTCAACCGATTATCCCAAAGGAACGTGGACATATTAGGAGATCAAGATGAGTCAAGGCCCGATGTCAAACAGCCCATCTAAGGGTGGAACAATGAGAAGCCAAGCACCAACAAGCTATCAGTCACCGTTTGGCGATCAGAATTACAGAACCCAGACAAGCCCATCAAAGGGTGGTCAGCCATCATTCGGCGGCCCCGCGTATCAACAGCCGGGTCAGTTTGGTGGGCAGATAATGAACAGGCCTATGCAGTCACCCGGTGGCAAGGGTGGCCAGTCGAGACCTCCTCTTGAGATTCAGCCATACCCAATGCCATCGCCCGGCGGTAAAGGTGGGAGCTATCAAAGACCTCCAACCCCGTTTGGGTATGGTCAACCAACATTTGCGCCACAACAGTTTTCTGGATACGGACAGCCATCAAATATCTTTTCGTTTAACAATCCGCATTACCAGCCATACATGCCACCAACATACGGTTCGGGACAGACAGGCCAGTCACCAGATATTGGCAATAACCCAATGACTCCTCAACCAGAAGTTATGGCCCAACCCGTAGACCAGTCAGCTGCTATGCGAGAACAGATTAAAAACCTTGGTCAGGAAGGCATTCAAAGCGGGGCCGTTACTCGTGATATGTTGATTCAAGCGGGTTACTCAAACCCTGATCAAATACTGGGTGGGGCTTCCGGAAATCAAAGCGCAGTTCAGGTTGAGCCAACTCCACAGCAAGTTATTAATCCTATGCCAGCCGGGTCTCAAGATCGAATAGTAGATCCAAAAACAGCATTTACGCCACCCGGCGGATACAATCCAATAATGCCTTTTTTTGGTGGGAAGGGTGGAACAAGAACTGCTGGTGATGAATTTAGAGTGTTTGATCCATATGGTGAAGGCGGAGCTTATGAGGGTCAGCCTCGCCCCACATTCTCTGCGAATGATGTAACTCAGCAGCAAATGCCACAAGGTACTGTACAGGGTGCCCCGATGAACATACCAAACCTTGGTGGGAAAGGTGGTGGTGCTAGGATAGAGCAGGCACCTATTCAGTACGGGAGCATGATACCGACCCGAGACCCCGGAATAGACGTGAATCAACAAGCACTAACAAATAAAATAATGGCTGACGCACAGGCTGCTCAATCTAGGTATGCTCTTGAGCAGCTTAGGAATCCGGATGTGCCTTTGTCTCGGGCCGGGCAAGAGCAGAATTATCTGTCTCAGTTTAGCGATGCAGACCGTCAAAGGCTTGGTGCTCAGTCAATTGATGGAAGGGGAGCTGGTGATTTTGGCCCCGTATCAGGTCAGGGTTCAACAGCCAATATGGTAAATCGTGGTATTGGGTCTGGTATTGGGTCTCTGTTTAATTCACAGCAACTTGCCCAAAGAATGCAGGGCATGGTCGGTGGCCCTTCGCCAATGCAGTCGCCTGATTTGATTGCCCGGGATCGTGCAGCATATGCCGCAAATCGAGGTGGCTACAATATAGCGGGACAATATGATCCAAATATGCCGCCCGGATATGGGACTACATACCAAACCCTTATTTAGGATTTAGCTATGCCTTTATCAAAGATACGGTTTAACCCCGGGATAGACAAAGAGGGCACCGAGTACACAGCAGATGCTGGCTGGTATGACGGAGACAAAGTTCGCTTCAGAAAAGGCCGCCCAGAAAAAATAGGTGGCTGGAGAAAGTTTTCTCAAAGCCCATTCTTGGGTGTGTGTCGATCTTTGTTTGATTGGGCATCTCTTGAGTTTCTAAGATTTATTGGTGTAGGAACTAACCTAAAGTTCTATGTTACTGAGGGCACCAACTACTCAGACATAACACCGATAAGAGATACAACAGCTGCCGGGGACGTAACCTTTGCCGCAACGGATGGGTCTTCTACCATCACTGTGTCGGATACATCTCATGGCGCTGTGCTTAATGACTTTGTTACATTCTCTGGCGCTGTCAGCCTTGGCGGTAACATAACCGCTGATGTCCTAAATCAAGAGTATGAGGTCACTGGTGTTCCAACGGCAGACACATACACCATTACAGCTAAAGACACAGGCGGCGCTACTGTTACAGCAAACTCCAGTGATACTGGGAATGGTGGTGCTAGTGTAGTTGGAGAATACCAGATTAATACAGGCCTAAATGCTTATGTTGCTGGATCGGGTTGGGGCGCAAGTGCTTGGGGTGCCAGTACATGGGGTAGCGCAAGCCCTCTGTCGGCATCGGGTCAGCTTAGGCTGTACAGTCAAGACAACTTTGGTGAAGATCTAATATTCAATGTTCGAGCTGGCGGGATCTATTACTGGGATGAGTCATCCGGGGCATCGGCTAGGGCGGTTGCTTTAGAAGATTTGGCAGGGGCATCTAATGCACCTACTGTAGCACTTCAAATTATGGTGTCAGATACAGACCGACATGTTATCGCTTTCGGATGTAACCCTATTGGGAGTTCAGCGATTGACCCTTTGTTTGTTAGATTCTCAGACCAAGAGAATGCAGCAGACTGGACACCAACGGCAACCAATACAGCTGGCGGTGTTAGAATAAACTCAGGCTCAATCATTGTTGGTGCGCTACAGACTCGTCAGGAAATACTGATATGGACTGATGCAAGTTTGCACTCAATGCGGTTTGTTGGCTCTCCGTTCGTGTTTCAGTTTGATCGAATCACCTCTGACGCATCTATGATATCGCCAAATGCTGCTGTCGATGTGGGCGGCGTTGTGTACTTCATGGATAGAGGAAACTTCTTCCTTTACAACGGCTCAGTTCAAGTTGTTCCATGTACTGTAAAAGATTATGTTTTCTCGAATTTAAACCAAGGTCAGGCATACAAAGTGTTTGCCGCAGAGAACCGTAGGTTTAGCGAAGTAACATGGTTCTATCCTGTGGGTCAGGACAACACCGAGATTACAAACTACGTTACATACAATTATTCTGAAGGTGTCTGGTCTATCGGAACGCTTGGTCGCGGTGCTTGGATATCAAGCGGGACAAGGGATTACCCTATTGCATCAAGTGTGATTGATGACGGCAACAACTACTTGTATGAGCACGAAGTTGGCTTTGATGATGACGGAGAGCCAATGACAGCTTACATTGAGTCTGGTGGTATTGAGCTTGCCGATGGCGAGCAGTTTGCGTTTATGAAAAGAATCATCCCAGACTTTGAGTTTAGTGGAGATGAAGATTTTGCAACCCTTGATATCGTTGTTAAAGGCGCAGACTTTCCGTTGCAAAACAAATCTACACTATCAACATCTACAGTGACACCTAACTCAACCCAGCTCTATGTAAGAAACAGAGCTAGAGAAATTGTAGTAAGGCTTGAAAGTGATGAAGCTGGATATGGCTGGAGATCGGGTGATTTAAGATTCGACCTAAGAACGGATGGTAAGAGATAATGTCATTAAAGAGATCGGAGCCATTACCAGTAGCACCTCCCGGGTACGATAGAGCGAATGAAGATCTTACCCGGCGAATTCTTCAGAACAGTGTGTTAGAGCTTCGTATTGACCTTGAGGGTGTCCGAGGGCAAACAGATAAGGACACAACTTTAGCCATGCGAAGAAACCAATTCTTACTGATGGGCGCTTAAATGACAGACGTTATTAAAGTTTTAGGTCAGGTAGATGTAGACGCAACAACCACAACAGTTTTATACACCACCCCAAACCTTACTCAGACAACGGTTAGCTCTCTTGTTATTTGTAACAGAGGTGGTAGTGCTGGCACATTTAGAGTAAGTATTCATGTCAACGATGCCTCGGCTGATAACAGTCAGTATCTATTTTATGATCAATCCCTAGCAGCAAACACAACGCAAACCGTGGTGATTGGTATCTGCTTAGGGCAGAATGATGTTGTTAAAGTTTACGCAAGCTCAACAGACTTTTCGTTTAACCTCTTCGGAGTGGAGACAAGCTAATGATGTACCCTAATAACCAAGCGCCAATGCAGGGCGTAGCAAATCAAATGGCCCAGCATGGACGCTATGGCGATAGCATGCTGGTGCACATGAATCCGATAGAGGTGCGAGGTCTTGCCTCCCTATCACCAACAGGCTCCCTCACTGTAAACCCTGTGACGGGGCAGCCAGAAGCATTCTTGCCGTTCTTGGCTCCATTACTTGGTAGCTTGGCCGGGTCTAGTCTTTTAACTGGTGTTGGTGCTAACGCTCTTGGCGGCTTAATTGGTGCTGGGGGTCTTAGCTCTGCGGCGGCTGGTGCCATAGGATCTGGACTTGCTACAGCGGCGAGCACTGGAGACCTAAAGCAGGGAATACTAGCGGGACTAACAGGGTATGGACTTGGAAGCGCACTAGGTGGCGCTGCTGATGCAATTAATCCACAGATTGCTGGGGCGGAGCAGGCTCTTGCAGGCGTTGGTGAGCAGGCAGCAACAGCAGCATCAGATCTTGCTAGGTCTCAAGCTGCACAGTCAGCAGGACAAAGCGCCCAGCAATCTACAATAGGCGGAAAAGGTGGAGTTTCTGCGGCAGGTCAAGGAGGTACGCCGTTAAATATTGCACAGCAACAAGCAAACTTGACTGGCCTTCAGGGTCAACAAACCGCACTGCAAAGTCAAATCGACACAGCTCGACAAGCAATGACTCCGATGGATAGACTGTCTGCTCCATTCCAACAGCCCGGCGCTCTTGGTTCTGCAATGATGTCTCCTAGCACTCTAGTCCCAATAGCATTGGGCGAAGGCAAAAGAGAAGAGCTTCGCATGCAAGATGAGATGGACTCTCTTGGTCGGCAAGAAAAAAGAAAAAGACAAGAAGATTTAGAGCGGAGTCGCCAGCAAATGTTTGGGGGCTTTGGTCAGGTAAGTAAAGATTACGATTACTCAGGATACGAAGTTCCGATGAATTATGCCAGAGCTGGCGGGATTACATCTGTTAACCCTCAAAATTACATGCAAAATCTGCAAGGTCTTCAGCGATTAGCTGGTGGAGGACAAACAAATTATAGCCCAGTAATCAATCCTGCTGGAGCGGCACAGAGACAGGCTAATATCCGTGGATCTGAAGTAATATCTCCAGCAGAACTGCAAGGCTATCGACCCGGGTTTAGCCCAGAGATTCAATACTTTAGACGACCAGAGCCAGCAACTGGCACCCCGCAAGCTGATGATGCAGTAATGGGTGGCCAAGGTTCGGGTCAGTTAAGCGCAAGCCAGCAGCAAGCAATAAACATGGCATTGTCAGGGAAGGGCGGCATGGGTGCTGGCGGCCCTAACTTCGATGCAATGTCTTTTAATTATGGAGCAAATGAACCTCTTAGTGGAATGAACGCAGGTTCTGCATTCACTGCTGATGGAGTTGGAACGGTAGGTATTGATGCGGCAGCAAGAAGAGGATTTAGAGGCGACTACTCAAACCCTCGCGGGAACATCTACTCAAGATACACCAAACAAATGCAAGAAGGTGGTGAGGTAGAGGTTGATGTCGAGATGATGGAAGAGATGCCAGATGAGTCTATGGCAGAAACAATGGATGCAAATGGAAGTCGCTTGATTGAGATGGCAGCCCTAGCATTACTTGGAAGGTTGCCAAAAGAAGAATCAAAGGTTGTTATTCAGCAGTTTGTTTCTGAGTTTGGCGAAGAAGCTCTTCAGATGTTGCGTACCAGAGTGCTAAAAGAAATGTCTCCTGACGCTCAAATTGAGGGTAAAATAGAAGGCAACGGCAAAGGGATGGATGATCAGGTTCCCGGCATGATAGGCGATCAGCAGCCAGTCGCTGTAAGCCCCGGCGAGTTCATTGTTCCTGCTGATGTAGTATCAGGTCTTGGTGATGGCGATACAGATGCTGGAGCCAACGAGCTTGAGAGAATGATGGAGAAGGTTCGACAAGAAAGAACCGGAACAGATCAGCAGCCTCGACCAGTTAATACTCAAAGGGTAATGCCAGTATGAGTCAACCAGCAAGAAAGGAAAACGTAACCCGTATTAGAGACATCTCTAAAGAGCCAAGGGTTAAGCCTAAATCTGCAAAGCGCGAGGCTACACACACTATCGCTTTGGTACCGCCAAACTTTATTAACTCACTGTGGCCAGATGTTCGAGAAGAACTTATGCGAGCAGTAGATCGGTCACACGGGCGGTGGACGATAGAGGCATTGTTTTCCTGTATTGCTAATGGTCAGCAGCATTTATGGGTGGCGTTCGATGCCGACAAGAATATTGATGGCGTAGGAACAACAGAGATCGTTACATACCCCGGCAAGAGAATGCTTGTCATCCAGTTTTTGGGCGGCAAAAATTTTAATGACTGGGTCTGGGATATGCTTGAAAAGTTTAACGACTGGGGAAGAGATAACCATTGTCACGGCATAGAGGCCACAGCAAGAATGGGTTTCTGGGAATGGTTAAAGCAAGATGACTTCCAAAGATCGTATGTCGTTTATGAAAAGAGGATTGAGAAATGAGTAAAGGCGGCGGCGGCAGCAGCGGAACACAGCAGGTAGAACAGACAACCAGTAACCTACCAGAATACGCTCGCCCGTATTTTGAAGAGCTGCTAGGAAGAACAGCATACGAGTCTACCAGACCCTATGAGGCATACCCCGGCCAGCGTATAGCTGACTTTACTCCGTATGAACAGATGGGTATGCGGGGTATGTATGACATGGCTGCTCAGGGCGCACCAGCACAGCTCGGTATGGCATCAGATATTGCTGCACAAATGGGATATCAGCCATCTAATATGGGTCTGCAAATCGCAGGTGGATTTCAACCTCAACAGGTACAGTCATACTATGCGCCGGGTCAATTTCAAACTGGGTTTCAAGCTGGGCAAATATCTCCCCAGTATCAAGCAGGTCAGTATTACTCTCAGCTAGGCGAACGTCAGTTTGATCCCGGCTATCAGGCAGGCGTTAGAGATTCACAGTTTCAGATGGGCGATTACGCCTCTGGATATCAAGCTGGTCAGTTTGATCCCGGTTATACAGCTGGGGATATTAATCAGGGTTACACCGCTCGTGAGTTACAAAGCGGTTACCAAGCTGGTCAGTTTGATCCCGGCTATGTTGCCAGAGAGCTAGGCCAAGATTACACGGCTCGTGATCTAGAAAGTCAGTATCAAGCTGGAAGTATAGCTGCTGACCCAGAGACGTTGCAGCAGTACATGAACCCATATCAACAGCTTGTAACCGACATACAAAAAAGGGAAGCGCAAAAGCAGTCTGATATTATGGGTAGTCAGATTGAGCAGCAAGCATCTCAGGCAGGCGGTCTTGGTGGATACCGAGAGGCTATCATGCAGGCAGAGCGCCAGCGTAACCTTGGCGAACAGCTGCAAGACATACAGGCAACTGGAGATCAGGCTGCGTATCAGCAGGCGCTTCAGGCATTCGAGCAGGATCGTGCGGCAAGGGGTCAGCAAGAACAGTTCCGTCAGCAAGCGTTTGGTACAACAGAAGAAGCAAGGCAGGCCCAGCAGCGCATGGCTATCGACTCATTCCAAGCTGGAGAGAATGCTCGACAACAAGCTGCAAACTTAGGAATGACTGCACAACAGCAAGAAGATGCAGCAAGGCAAGCGCAAGAACAATTCTCTCAATCTGCCTTTTCTCAGACGGAAGCGGGAAGACAGCAGCAACAACAGTTTGAAATACAAACTTATCAAGCCGGAGAGCAAGCAAGACAGCAAGCCGCCGCGATGGGTCTTGACGCACAGGGCCAAGAAGATGCAGCAAGGCAAGCGCAAGAGCAATTTCAGCAGCAGGCTTTTGGTCAAACATTGGATGCAAGAACAACTAAAGAGCAGCTTAATCAGGCTGCATTTAATGAGGGCGAAAGAGCTAGACAGGAAGCAGCAAGACTTGGATTGTCTGCTCAAGAGCAGGAGCAGAGAGCCGCTGAAGCGGCAGAACAGTTTAGACAGTCTGCCTTTCAGTCAAATGAAGCCGCTCGACAACAACAAGCGCAGATACAAAACCAAGCATTCCAGATCCAAGAGCAAGCCAGACAGGAGGCTATGCGCTTGGGGCTTGATGAGCGACAGGCTGAAGAGCTTGCCCGTCAGAGAGCCAATGAGTTTATGATGCAGGCGCAACAGTTTAATGTTGGCAGCGCACAGGATCAGGCTCGGTTAATGCTTGAAGGCTACGGCATGGATCAGGCGACAAGAGCACAGCAGCTTGATGCGGCTAGACTGCTTGGTCAACTTGGCGGTCAAGAACAGCAAATGGCTATTGACCGCTTATTAAACTTGCAGGCTGCTGGTCAGATACAGCGAGATATGAGTCAGCGCGGCATGGATATGGGCTACGAGGATTTCTTGCGTCAGCAAGCATTCCCAAGAGAGCAGCTTGGATTTTTCAGCCAGATGCTTCGCGGTCTGCCAATACAGCCCGGGCAAACAACAACATCATTCGGAGCATCACCTAGCGCATATCAACAAGCACTTGGCGCTGGCATAGGTGGAGTAGGGTTATATAGAGCACTAGGGCAGGGTGGCTAATGAACATATTAGAGATTGAAGATGTAATCAAAGGGTTGCCAGATCAGGCTTTGATGCAAGAAGCTCAGGCACCATCTGGCCAGATGCCACAGTTTCTTGTTGTCTCTGAGATACAGCGCAGAGCTGATATGCGTAAGCGGTTCCAAAACCAACAACAAGAGATGCCACAAGGAACTATTGCACAGCAGATAGTTCAAGGTGGTATTGCGTCTATGGGTAACCAGCAGCCAATACAGCCTATGCCACAACAAGGTATGCCACCACAAGGCATGCCTCCTATGCCGCCACAGGGAATGCCTCCTGCCATGCAGCAGCAACCCCCTATGTCACCCCCTATGTCACCCCCTATGATGGGTCAACCTCCTATGCAACCTCAAGGAATGGCGGCTGGTGGTGTAGTTAGAATGCAGAAGGGTGAGCTGGTGCCGTATACTGGTGGGACTGGACTGACAGAGTATGGTCAAAATTTATTTAGTCAGGGGTTACAGGAAGGGCAAACTGTTGAGGAGATTGTACGCAATATTTACAATTATCGACCATCAACTATAGCCACCGCTAGAGGATCTAGACGCGACCCAGACCAACCAAGCACTGAAGAATATATTAAGAGTGTATATGGAGATGATTTCTCAACTCCCGGTCTGTATAGCGGTATGTTCCGTGGCCCCGGTGCAGAATCTTTATACATGGAAGAGGTAATGGATAGAATTGGTGGCAGCGTTCCAGTAACAGAATCACCAATTCCCAGCCCCTTAGCAACAGATGATCAGGGTGGCTCAGAGGAAACTCTGCCAACAGGAGAAACGCCCAGCCTAGAGTCTTTATTGCAATATAAACCACCACTAAGTTTTGGTGATAACTATAATATTGAAAACCCTCTTGATATGGACTCAGATAGATTTTATGAAACTACGATTAATAAAGACCCAAAATATTTAGCCCCAATAATTAGCTTGGGGTTAAGCGACAGAACTACAGAAGATAAAGTTGCCGAGGACATGATGAAGCGCCCGCAAGGCCCAGACTATAGCGCCGCTAAATCAATATTAGATGAGCTTCAGGCAGTTGATTACTCTGCGTTCAAGCCAGATTATGCTGGACTAATCACAGAGCAAGAGCGCCGAGCACAGAAGATCAGAGACGATGCATCTAAGGACGCATCAGCTCAAGCGTTGATTCAGCTTGGTGCCGGACTAGCGGCTGGCGATATTTCTAAAGGACTATCTGCGGCAGGTCAATCTGTGGCAGACATTAAGCGTCAGGCTAGAGCCGAGGCAAGAGAAGAAGAAGGTCTGGCAAGAAAGCTACAGTTAGCTCAAGATGAGGCTGCTATGCAGATCGGACTCAAACAGGCTGAAGCTGAGAGATCGATTCAGTTACAAAGAGCTGGCATGGCTAAAGATGAGGCAGATGCCAGATCTAAGGCAGAGGTTGGAGCCTATGAGTTTGAGAAGACCTTCGGCTTAAGCGAAAACAAATTGCTTGCCGAGGTCATGACCGAGCTTGGTAGATCAGAGAGAGCATCATTAAGTGCGGCTATCGAGCAGTGGAAGTCATTGTCTGATGCTGCAACAGAGGAAGATGTTGCCACTAGAAATGCCCTTAGATCTCAAATAAACTCTATGCTTGGCAATCTCGAGCAGAGCCGAGGTCAATTAAGAAGTAAGTTTAAGATTGATTCGACAGAAAAAAATAAAGACCCATTAGAACTGGGAGTTTAAGTAAATGAAGTCATTGTCAGATGTACGGGCTATGTACCCAGAATATGAACGCGTTCCTGACAAAGAGCTTGCCGATGCAATTTACAATAAATTCTATTCTGATCGCCTAGATCTAGATGATTACTATTCTAGGATAGGGTTTACCTCTGAGCCAACACAAGAAGTTGCACCACCACCAGAAGAAAAACCATTTGGTGTTGCTGAGTATGCACAGGCACCTCTTGAGAGTGTCAAGGCGATCACTCGCTCGCTTGGTGGTTCTCTTCTATCTTCTGCCGCTGGTCTTGCTGAATTGGCAGACATTGCCACAGATAGAATAGGTCTAGAAGATCTCATCGACAGTGGTGAAGAGAACGAGTTAATACGTCTTGCCAACGCTGGACAAGAAGCGCTTCAAGAAAATCTGGGCGCATCAGATGCTTACAAGGATTTGTGGTTTACCAAATTTAATGAGGGCGTTGGCTCGATAGGCGCGTTCTTTTTGCCTACCGGACTTATTGGTGCGGCTGGAAGGGCAGCAGGCTTGGCCGCAAAAACAACAACAGGCTTGCAGACAGCTGGTGCTATTACAGCTGGTGGCGGCATGATGGTAGATGATTCGGTTAATAGGGTTGCCGATGCAAGACTTAGGGGTATTGAAGTAACAAAAGACCAAGAGGATGCAGCTGCTGCTCTTAGTTTTTTGGTTGGTGGACTAGAGGCATTTACACCATTACAAGTTCTTAAAAAAATCAGAGGCCTAAAAGACCCAGAGCTGGCGAAGCAACAGTTTGACACAATAAGAAGCGCTATAAAAACTGGTACTGGAGAAGGAATTCAAGAGGTTACCAGTGGACTCTTAATGGACGCTATCCAGTATGGCATATACGATGAGAATGTTCCGTTTGGCGAAAGCATGTGGGATGACTTCACTATCGGTGCCGCCTCTGGTGCCCTTGTTGATGCCATCACCACTGGAATGTTTAACCGAAGATCTAGGCTATCTAGAGAGATAGAGCTTGATCGAGAAAAACTCATCCGTGAAGAGGAAGAGCGCCAGAGAGAAGACTACTACAATAAGGTAGCTTTAACAGAAGACTTTTTAAAAGAAAGAGACATACAAAGTCAGCTTGCTGCAATAGCGGCACAAGAAGACGCAGAGCTTGCGGCAGCAGATGCTCTTAACTATCAAGTTGAGCAGAGCGAACAGGAAGCATTGCTTGGCCTGATAGCACCATATCAGCCTTCTCAAGAAGCTCTTCGCCAGCCTAAGGGTGATATAGAAGGCAGGGATATAGAGTCCACCGTCACCAAGCAAGGCCGAGAGTACGCTCGGCAGATTGCAAGAAACGCTTCCAAGAGGGCAGGACTATTCCCATCGACCGGACGCTTTGAAATACGAGAAGAGCAAGGCGGACCATCTGGTACAAACTATGTTGTTTATAATACGGCAGATGGCAGGCAGTATGGTCAAGCAACAAAAGACCTAGAGTTTGCCAAGCATTTTAGTCTCGGTCTAAACAACGAGATGATCAACAAGAGCGTGAACGAAAGCATCATTGATGCAATGGACATGTCTCCAGAGGCTTACGATCCAAAGACAGCCGAGTCAATCTTCATGATTGGCCAGCGTCTAAACAGACCTAAGAGTTACACCATCTCTGAGGCAACCCTTAATGAAGCGGCTGGCACTGTCGCGTCAAAAGATAAACCCTTCCTAGAAAACCTTACCCTAGATCAAATCCACCAGATACAGTATGGCGTTCCTCCGTTTCAGGACGGCAAGAAGAAACTGTATAAAGATCTCAGCAACCTTACCGCGTCTCAGCAGATAAACTTTGAGAGAGCCAAGAAGGGTCTTCCTCCCCTAAAAGAATTCACGCTGCAAGAAGCTAAGGATGCGCTTGGAAACAAGTACGATAAAGTCTTTGATGTGCTTCTTGATGTTCAGCAACCAGATTTAGCTGCAATACGGCAAGAGTTTGGTGAGGCAGGCGTTAACGTCCAAGGCGGTCGTCAGCGTTACCAAGATGAGATCAACACTCTGAAAGAGGTGAAGGACACCCTTGCCAGCAAGAACATTGTGTCTGACATCGGATCTAAAGAATTATCTTACGTCTTCAAGAAGATCACAGGCGAGTCAAGTGTTAGCAAGATGACTCCGTCACAGCGGATGTTCTTGGTTGGTGAGCTTAAGAAGTTGCCAGCACTGGACAAGCCATCCAAGTTACCAGATCTATCACCCAAGCCTTACACTCGAGCAGACTTCAACAATGCCATGAACTATGTTATCTCAACTGGTGATGGCACCGTTGATAACATCAAGGCTGTTCTTCCAGAAGATCTAAGTGAGAAAAGAAAATCTGTGGCAGCAGGGCAGATTAGGGCAGAGCTTCTATCTCGTGGCGTTATCAATAAAGATAACACCGTATCAGAGTTGACGGCGCTTCCTGCACCAGAGCCTCGCAAGCCAACAGAAGTTACCGAGAAAGACTTTACAACAGAGCAGTCTGTTGAGGCGTTAGATTTCCAAAAGAAACTGTCTGAGGCACTTAAAGGTTTCGGTCTTGATGATATACGGGTAAGCATACTTGATCAGATGAAAACCAAGCCTGAAGTTACCCGAGATGGTAGGCTTGTTGATATTGGTAGCACCAGAGATTTTAGCGCAGCCGAGGGTCTTTTTGATCCGAGATCAAGAACAATATTCTTGGGCCTCGATTCTGCCAGAACAAACGCTAGAGACCAAAGCCCAGAAGCTTTTGACTTCGCGCTGTCCGAGGTTATGGATCACGAGATGGTTCATGCCATGCGCAATCTAGACTTGTGGACGCAAAAGGAATGGTCTCTGCTAGAGAACTCTGCAAGGAAGTTTAAAGTCCCCGGCACTAACAAGACATTTTATCAGGATGCTATAGAGCGATATGTTACCCAGCAGCCAGCAGGGAGCAAATTAAGTCCGGTTCAGGCTATGGAAGAAGCTGTTGCAGAGCTGGTCAGGTACTCTAAGAAGGACAGAAAGCTGGTTGGCGGCAAGCCTAGAAATCTTATCGACAGAGTCTTTGAATTCTTTAGGCGGCTTGGTAGTGCAATGCAGGGCACTGGCTTCAACAGCATGAACGACTTGATCAACGACATCGAGTCAGGCGCTCTTGGTGCTCGTGAGCGTGGCGTTGTTAGAACCGCTAGAGGTATGGAGGCTGCAAGACGGGCTGTGCCAGAGAGAGGCATAGGTTTGGCAAGAGATGTTAAATCTGAGTTCACTAGCAGAACGGAAGTAACCGGCAGGGATGGTTCAAGAGCAACAACTACAGTGACAAGAAACATTCCTGTTGCCGGAGAGGATGAACAGCCTGTAGAGGGTGGTGTTCAGATGTCTATAAACAGGATTATCGGTCGCAATGGAACCGAACTTAATCAAGCGCCAGATGGTAAAACCGCGCATGGACTACCATCAGAGCTTCTTGTTGATGGGCCAAAACAAGAAGCAAAAAGCATCGTTGTCCAAAACTTTACGCCCCAAAACACAGATCAAGTTTTATCCAATATTCAGACCGTAAAATCAAACAATCCAGACGCACTAGGATCTACTGAGAACTGGATAGCAATGGAGGACGATGCCTTCGGTGGGGATTTTGTTCCAATCCCTCCATTAAAAGCAATTCAATACGCTCAGTCACCAGAGCTTTTAGCTGAAAAACTTAAACAACTGACCCCTGATCTTAAAGCTGGTGTTGATGAGGGCTTTAAGTATGTTCAGCAAATCAAAAACCTATACAACACGCAACCAACATCGCCTGATCTAACTGGCCGATTGTTCATGTGGGGTCTTCTTTCTAGAGGAGCTGGCCCTGTTCAGCAAGAGTTTGCATTCCTTAACTTACTTGAATCTGCAACGCCATATATCAAGAAAGCATCAGAAGGAAAAATGACGCAAGCAGATGTTATAAAGTGGAAAAGGTTGGTTGGGAAGTCTATTCCTTCCAGCTCTCCAGCAAAGTCTGCGACCATGAACGCCAATGATATTGGTAAGTTGTTATTTGAACTTGGCAAGGTTCCAGATGGGTCTAGTCAAACTGTTATGCAGACCTTGCATAATATGCTGGCAGATCCAAATGTTAGTGGAAGAGAATTCCGTAACGAATTTTTTAGACTAACAAACAAGCCCGGAGTAGATAACAAGGTGGTTTCGTTTATCGCTCTTGTCGCTGGCAAGGATGACGTTCTGGTTATGGATCGCATTCAAGGAAGACATCTTTGGAACGATGGAAGATTTGGCGATAAAAATATTTATAACGGACTTAAGAAAGGGAAAGTAAAAAGCGGTCTTAATGCAATCTTTGCTGGACCGAGAGGTCTGCTTGTTACTGAATCACTAGAAGACGGCCTTTCTACCGTGGTACAACAGGCATATGATATGATTGGCCGACCCCAAGATGCAAGCGTTGGCCGGATGCACTGGGAGACTTGGGTAATTGATGGCAATCAGGCTGTATCACACAGCACCCTTGAGGCTGTTAGGACAGGAAGCGGGATAGGCGGCTCGGTAACTGAAGGCAAGCGAGGAACTTTTTCGTCCGGCACAACATATAGACAAACTGCCAATGGGCCAATTACTGAGTATCCGCTTTCCGATGGAACTGTTGCGCGGATGACATTGGATCAACAGAAAGAATTTGAAGCGTTTATAAAAAACCCAAAGAATGGTATTGTCCCCAAAGGGTTCTTAGTTGGAAGGTCAAAAGATCGCCCGTGGTTTGAATTGCCAGAAGTAAATAGGGAGAAATTAGATGAAACAGCAAGACGATTTGAAAACGCAAACCCAGACGGAAGTATTAGATCAGGCAATGCTCGGTCTATTCAGGCTGGGGCTTCCGATGCAGGCAGACGAAGAGCCGCAGCAGGACCAGTCGGATCAGTCGCGCCAGCAACAGACGAAATAAGTTTATCGCTTAAGCGCTTGGATGGAATGCCTGAATCGTTTGATGTCAACGGTCAGGCAGTAGAGTTTGGTTACTTTGAGCCTGCTGTAACTGCGGCTAAAAAATATACAGAAAGAAGCGGAAGGGTCTACGAGCCGCTAACAGAGTACGCTCCTATCAATGAAGATGTAGCAAGAAAAATTGCTGCGGAATTTGAAATAATGGAGCATAGGCCTGATGACCCAGAGGTTATGGCGGCCTACGATGCCATGATCGAAGAAACAAAAGATCAGTACCGAGATATACTTAATAGTGGTCTTAAGGTTCAATTTATAAAGGGTGAAGACCCATACGGTAATCCAAGGAACGTAATCCTAGATGTGGTGAACAATAATCACATGTGGGTATTTTCAACTGTAGACGGCTTTGGATCTGATGCCGATCTGGATGTATCAGACAATCCGTTACTGCAAGCAACAGAGTTTGAAACAGCAGATGGAGATCCGATGCTGGCAAACGATGTGTTCAGGGTAGTGCATGATTACTTTGGGCACATTAAAAACGGAGTTGGTTTCCGTGCAAGGGGTGAAGAGAATGCGTGGCAGGCACATGCTGCTATGTACAGCCCCTTGGCAAGAAGAGCGATGACCACAGAGACAAGAGGTCAGAACTCATATGTAAACTTTGGACCAAACAGAGATTTTAATTTAACAGCAAATGGTGCTGACACGGTTTACGCAGACCAGAAGGTTGGACTGCTACCATTGTGGGTATCAGAGGAGGCAAGACTAAGTGACCCTAGAAGAAGAGATGGGAGAATTTTTCAGGAAGGGCTTCAGGGAGCAATCCGAGATGATGGAAAGGTATCCCTTACACACTACAGCCGAGGGAAAATCAACCGAACAAATCCATCGCTGGCTGGAAGGGGACTGGACAGGAGTAGAAGGTACTCACCAAAAGGCACCTACTTCGGGATCACAGAGGCTGTTGATGACAGGTATCGGAAGGAGGCGGGTCTCGGACCAGTAGAGAATAAGTTCTCTGTAGACCCTGTTCTTTTATATCCTTTAGCTAAGGATCATCTCGGTCTTGTTGAGCGCTATCCTGCGGGCAACATGGACTATGATGCAACAATACAAAACCTAAAAGATAATGGCTTTATTGGTTTCTGGAACAACAGCACCTATGGAAAGGCTGCATTTATATTTGAGCCATTGATTGCCGACAAGGCTGCATCAAAAATCATGGGTGTAGATCAAGATGGTGGCATTAAAGAGTCCATCAAAGCTTACCATGCATCGCCTTATAGGTTTAAAGAATTTGATATAACAAAGATTGGTACTGGCACTGGGTCTCAGCTCTATGGTTATGGTTTTAATTTTACCGACTCAATAGATATTGCCAGAGGTTACAAGTACGACCTTTCAGAAAGCACCAGTCCAACTGAAGATGATATTTCTTTTGATGTTGAGGCATACCCGGGTGAAGATATACAAGATTATGCTTCAAGCAGGGCAGAGGTAACCAAGTTTGATCGTGGAACCTACAAGTATATATTTGAAGACGGGTCGAGAGGATATCTAGATCAGAATGGCGAGTTCGTTGCTGAAGGAAAGCCAACATCCGTAATCTACTCTGTTGATATTAACGTCAAACCAGAAGAGCTTCTTGAGTGGGACAAGCCGCTGATTGAACAACCTTCTAGAGTATTAAACGCGATTAGAAAAAACAAAGATTTAATACGAGAAAGGCTGTACTTAAGCAAAGGTATCAGCTTTGATGACTTCTTAAATGCTCAGACAGGTAAATCTTTTTATGAAAAGGTTTCAACTGAGCTAAGAGGATCTGAAGAAGCATCACAATTCTTAAACTCTTTAGGGGTAAAAGGGGTTAAGTTTAAGACTGGAACAATCTCTCCCGAAGACACTACGGCTAGTAACTACACCATCTTTGACCCAAGCTCCGTTAGCATAAATGAGATAGCCGAGTCCCTTAAACGCGTTGACGGTATCATAGAAAGAAACCCAGCGGAGTCTATCACTAGGATCTATGATGAGTCTGCCACCAGACCATTCCTAGAAGAGCAAGAGATCAATGGTTACCCACCATTCTC
>Ga0196905_1000025_pt1 | contig 48387 bp, 61 predicted proteins | sample CB_VirMetaG_3_FD_169098 | JGI IMG/M metagenome (GOLD analysis project Ga0196905, IMG submission 169098) | Freshwater to marine saline gradient viral communities from Chesapeake Bay - CB_1508_1S Viral MetaG (v3) (version 3) | ecosystem: Environmental > Aquatic > Marine > Coastal | place: USA... | reverse complement strand
AATGAGTTCCGCTTTCTTAGCAAACTTACCGCTATTTAACTTAACGCCAAATAGTTTCACATCCTGTACTTTAGGTTTGAATACTTTCTTTACCTGCTTCTCTACTGCTTCTAGTTTTTCTTGAAGCTCTGCTACTAGAAGCGATGCATGTTTCTCGTCAAGCAAGAATCCGTTCTCTCGCTGCTTGTCTACAATCAGAGCAACATCGTGTTCAAGCTGTATTGATTTAGCACTAAACCCCTTTGCCTCTTGTTTCAAAGCATTGAAGACACGGTAGTTTAAATAAACATCACGCTCACAATAATTCATCATCTCTTCTGAATATCTATCGTATTCCTCGAACTCAATCTTAGGAACTTTTAAGCGATAACCCCAACTCTCAAGACCATGATTGCCTTCACGAGTAGGATTAAACAGCCTAGACAATACCAAGGTATCGATTACTTTTTTATCTGATAGATCAACGCAAGCAATCTTCTTGACCACAGGAATATCATAGTTAAGAATGTTATGACCTATCAGCTTTTCAGCTTTGCTCAACATGGAGTAAGCTTGGTTAAGATTCTTAGGGCTGAAGTTGTACTGCTTCTGTGCTTCAACATCATAAATAGAGATACACCAAATCACATTGGCATCAAGTCCATCCGTTTCTATATCGAAAACTAGCTTCATAGTATATCTTCTGTAAGTTCATCTTCTTCTTCAAGTTCGACCTCAGTAAGCCTACCTGTGTCTTTGTCATAGAGCAAGTGAGTAGCCATACCAACATCTCCTGTATATCTAGATTTCAATACTCTAACATGAGTAGTAGAAGCTTCACGAGCATCCTCTGATTGTTGATTGCGTTCTAAAGCTATCACGCAGTCTGAGAGCTGAGCTATGCTTTGAGAGCCTCGAAGATGTGAAAGGTTTACTTCCACTCCATTCTCATGCGCTCTATTTCCTTCCATCCTTCTGAGGTGAGAGACCAGTATCATTCCTGCTCCTGTCTCCTCTACAATTGAACGTAGTCTATGCATGATAGTATCTATAGTTCTTCGCTCATCTCCTTCAGCAGAAGCTGACAGTAGCATGTGTAAATGGTCTACAATTATCCACTGACAATCACAACCAATGATCATATATCTAAGCTTAGAAAAGATCTCATCTACGTCATTAGCCCCAAGATGGGAATGAATCCAAACTCTTTTATCTTTGAATAGCATCTTCCCTATCTCATTGATCTTACCTTGATCGAAAGACTCACGAACATGATCGATGTAAAGCCTAGCGTTAGCCTCAATAGACATTAAGCAGTCTACTGTCTTAAAGTAATCCTCCTCAAGGGCGATGATACCAACGTTATCTTTTGTTTGTTTAACAAGCCAATGCTCAATTTCTCTAGTGATACTAGACTTTCCTAGTCCTGTCCCACCAGTAAGAGTAACAAGCTCACCTTTTCTTAGCCCATATAACTTTTCGTTTAGTCCTGTCCAAGGATAAGGAATTGATTCTTTCTTAGGCCTGTCGTTGTACTTGCTAAATATATCTGAAGCATTTAGAACTCCGCTTGGTGTGTAAGTTTTAGCTTCCCACCAACAGTCCATATATTGACGGTGCTTACCTTGCCGAAGCATATCATTAGGATCTTTGAAGCCTTCGGGAAGAGATAATATCTTAGCCTTTCCCGGAGTAAAAAGCTTTGCCACCTTTCGAGCTGCTTCTTTACCCGGAGTATCATTATCAAAAGCAATGATAATCTTTTCATACTTCTCAAGAAACTCAATAGAGTTCTTTATATCCTTGGTTGCACCCGCCGCACCATTCTTTAATGAGACTACAGGCCATTTAGAACCTGCTAATTCGTAAGCCGCCATAGCATCACACTCACCTTCAGTGATGGTTATGTACTTACCTCCTTCATCACGGAACAGCTGTTCACCAAACAGCCCACAGCCTTGGCTCGTGCCTTTCCAAGAAAAAGTTTTATTAGGTTCTCTTACTTTGTAACCTCCAATTTCATTGGCAACATAGTAAGGGTAGGAGTGGATAACATCTTCGCCTTTAGAGTTTAGAACACTCTTGACTCCATACTTCTTTGCTGTAACAGCGCTGATGTTTCTTGTTTTTAACTCGTTGAATTCACCTTCTGAAGTATTCATTGTATTTTGTTTGTAGGTTTTAAGTTCGGTTACTACTGGCTCCCTACCTTCCATCTCTGCTTTATAGTCCGGTATATATTCACCACATGAAAAACATTTAGCAGAACCATTATCATTTATTCCACAAGGATCTGAACCCCCACAGCGAGGGCAAGGTTTGTGCATTGCTACAAATGCCATTTCTAGTACTCCAAAGTTTTGATGCTTTATCATATCTGTCTTTACATTCACTACAGATATCACTAACTTTTGTTCTTGGTGTGCGTTGTTTGCACAACTCACAATATTTATGATTCATTATTCCTCCCAAAAAGAAAGGGGCTTTACGCCCCCTCCTCTTCTATAAGAAGTTTTTGCAACTCTTTATGCAAACTAGTTAAAGAATGGTTTAGCACAATAGATCGATGATTGAGTTCATTCATCTCTTCATTAACTTTTGAAATCGACAAAAACAATTCTTTAATAGCAGGAGTACCAATACCAAGCATTTCGATATCGAACTCTTTGTCTTTGTATTTATAAGTTAAACTCATAGCTCATCATCATCCTCAGATTCTAGGACATCAAACTCTGAACCTGCATCTCCTGCATAAGCAACAAGATCTATTACTTGCATTGCCATGAAGTCTAGACCCCTATAGGTCGTCCCATTTCGTTGGGATTCCCACTCCTTATACTGAACTCGAACCTTAGACCCATTGCCTACCTGACAATCAATCTCGTTCTTCATACGATCATAAAGCTTAGGAGCTTCTCTGATCATTCCTCGGGGGCCATTGACCTTGCGCTTAAGTACAATCGCAGGGCCTTCTTCCATTGACTTAACAGCAAAGCCTCGCTCTTTAAAGTCTTCTGCGACTTCATCAGCAACAACAAGGTTGACGCTGTAGGTTGGCTCATAAGTTGTGTTTGGGGTTTTTACGCTTGCCCAAAAAGCAGTGCCTTCTAGTACTGGCATCACATACCTCCTAGTATGTTTTGGTTAGTGGAAGTTGAGTTTATCAAAGGTCTTCGAACAACGCAACATCAAAATGGATAACAGGCTCAACATCTTCCCAATCCCCTCTGTCGTAACGTCCTCCTACTTTTATTTGATAATCTCTAAGCTCGCTTAAGTTAATACAACCATCAGCATCATTCCAACGAACAGCCAGAATGGTGTTAACCCCAAGCGTTTGCTTATACTCTTTAGCTTTCAACAACTTACTTAAAGATATCATGTAAGTAGAGTAAGCTTTCTTGCTATTAGTCCGGTTCTTTAACTCTAAAAACCCTTCTAATTCTTGGTCACCTGAGATCATTGCATAATCCAAGTGGTATTGTCTTGGTAGTTTTGACAGGTTGACTTTACGTTTATCCTTAAAGTCAACTGCAAAACTTCTTTCATTTGATAAACTTGTAGCGTTCTCATAAACTTTACGCATAATTTTTTTCCCATCCTTTTCGTGCTTTCTTCTTACCTTCTGCTAAAGCTTTATAAAATGCATCTGTTGCAGCAGCATTCCAATACATTTGCTTTAAAATTTCCCTGCCTTTTTTAGTAGAATATTTTTTCTTTCTAGCAGTTCCGAATACTGGAGCAACTGTCATCCACTTGCTTCCAAAGTTTATATAACAAAGCCGTTGGCCTTCTAAATAAAAAATTGTTGTGAGCTTATCACCCTTTTTTGGATTCAATAATTTATCTTTTAAATCTAAATGCTCTTGCATGTGCTCCTCCTAATAAAAAATATGTTTACCTATTTTTCTTTTCGTTATTAGATGCTTTGCCCAGTAAGGTTGAACATCCTCTCTGTGGTAGTAGGTTGCCCCATAAGTTATATCTACTAACTTGTCTGCGTTAACTGCAATGGACAGTGCTAATGTATAAGCCTTGTCTTCTTCTATGGTTTCAGGTTTTCCATCACACCAAAAAGAGAAGTGGCATTTGTTTTTTATTATTGTTTCTCCCCAATACTTTCCTTGTTTAACTACTTCACAAGGAGTATTGGGGAAGTAAGAAGATTCAACTCGGTTCATGATCGTGTTAGCTACAGCCACTTGTCCTTCTAAAGGTTCTGATCTTGCTTCAAAATAAATTGCAGTAGCAATACAAACTATAGAATTTATTAGCATAATTAATCCTCATTGTAATTAAAAACTATTACTTACTCCTTCTTTAAACCATGTTGGTACTTGCCTTGAAGTCCATTTAGCCATGTAAGCTTTAGCATTTATATAATAATTTCTATAAGCTTCTATAGAATCTTCACACTTATAATCTTCTGGCATTGCCTGAGGAGGTTGTTTGAAATCTTTAGAAACTTTAATATTTTTAGGAAGAACATCGAGAACTTTTAAATATACAAAACACTTATGAGTTTTGTCATACCTAAGTTTATATTCATAATGCAATTCTTTAAGAAGATTATATAGCCACCAGTAATGTGATGAAGATTCTCTAACCCAAACTGCTGAAGGATGATTTACATGAGTAGCAGAATAAATTACTTTGTCTTTTAAAGAATTTTCAAACTTCCATCTTTTTACTTTTCTATTATTTTTAGAAAGCTCTATTGTCTCTTCGCCATCTAAAACACGATGGGCTGTACACAATAATTGTGTATACTCAAGTATCATTTTTACAACATGTTTATCACAGTGAGCTACTGCTGCATCTTTAGGTTGCTCATCTAAAAAAAATACATTCATGTTAGATTCTCCCAAGTGCGCAGTCGTTTAAAAAATCTACAAACAATTTAGTAATTTGATTGTAAGACTGTGTGTGGTTCTGCCAACTTTTAGGAATATAAAGACCTTCACCTTCTATTCTTTTAAAAGCATAAGCTTTAAACTGTGAATATAATTCCTCACTAGGCTTACCTCCTCCTATTCCAAACGTAAACAATTTAAACCAATCCTCTTCAAACCTATTTAAAAACAAGTGGCTTACTGCACCCATCACAAACTCCTTTCTAAGTTATAATCATCGACCATACAAACTATTCTTGTACTTTTGTTCTGAATGTATCCTTTTTCTTTACAGTTTATTAATATGTTTTCAAAGTGACGGAAGTCAGAGAATACAAACAAGACTCCCATCAGACAGAAGAAAACACAGATCATCAACAATAAGTCTAATATAAAAACTTTATTAGTTTTTTGACCAAGCAGTTCCATCTTTCACCTCCTTTATTTTTAAGCCGACAGACTCAGGATTGTCACAACTACTATTAACTGCCGAGCCTTTTAAATGTTCATCAAAACTTTCTTCATCTGCAAAGAATTCTTTGCATCTGCAGCACTGACAAATATCATCACCTATTAAAGATACTTTAGTTAATTGTTTCATTTTCATACATAGCTTCTTCTCTTGCCGACTCAACTATTTTAGCAACCATCAAGTCTAGTTGTTCATAATCTATATATTCTTTTATAGCAAAACTAGTCTGTCCTAGAATTGTGCTCAGTGCAGCGACTAGTGGTAAAGAGTTTGCTTCTTTTTTAACTAACAATTTATTGATAGCTTTATAAAGGCTTTCTGCTTCTTCAAAAAATTCTTCGTTCATTATAGGTCTCCAAAAAAAAGGGAGTCATAAAGACTCCCCAAGATGGCACACAGCAACATGTTCTTAAGCTGCCAAAGGGAACTCCTTTAAAGTCTCTGCGACTTTAGATGCCCTTCGCATTTTTAACAAGGTTAAATTGTTACTTTTCTTAGTTCCTTCAGCATGAGTTGACCAATCTGTAAGTGAATTATAGACAGCCCAGTAATTAGTCCCTAGTCTAGGCCGATAAATTTCATAGTACTGCTTTCGCATGTAATCAAAAGCTTTGCTTGACTTTTCACTAGACAAATAATCAGTAAGGTTTCGAAATCCTGCTGCTTTAGCAAACATATTGTAAGCCTCTCTAGGATCTTCGAGACTAGTCTTACTCCAAATATGCCACTTATGATTCTCATTGTCTAGTACATTTACTCCATTTTGGAGTAGTTCTGAGCCTTTATCTAATGAAAGGGCAGGGCAATGCCTAGATTTATAAAGAGTTGCAGCGCCTGAAGTAAACACTTGACCATTCATACAGGCCGATTGTCTTGCTCCTACCGAAAGGTAGAAGGCAAACGTACCATCAAAGCTATTAACACCTAAGAATGTAAGGTCTGCTGTGTCTTGATCGGGAGTAATAATTTTATGAGAAGGAAGTGTATACTTTACAAAGCATTTACTTCCTTTAGTATCTGTTGTTATTTCCTCTTGTATACCCTTCGTATTGAGGTTACTCGCTTCAATAATATCTCTAAGTGTATCAATCATTTGATGATGTTCTACAACTCTATATTTCGAACTAACTAAGTTTAAATACTCTTGAGTATCATTTCGATACAGTACTTTTTTATTAGGAATTTGTTTTCCTAAATAAAAAGCAGGACTTGAAACAACATTGAAACCTGCAGAACCATAGCCAGTACTTCTTAATTCATTGATTGCATTGTCATAATTATAATACATAACTTGTGCCTCTTATTTATAAATGATTCGCTTTCTAAAAGCTAAATCGTTATATTCTTTTGAAGTCATTTTTAGTAAGACTTGTTCACCTTTATCAAATTGTTTAATTACACCTCCTTCTGCTAAGAAAAGCTTTATTTGTTCATCAAGCTTCCGTTGCAGTTCTATTTTCTCTTCCGGAATTGTGCTCCTCATTTTTACTTTCTCCAATTTGTATAATGTTTAACTTGTCTATACCACAAGGTATATTCTCTAAACTTTCAACAACTTCTAACCAAGTTTTATTTTTTATGATTAGAGGATGTATAAAACCAGAGCCTATAACTTTCCAATTAGATTTTAAGTCTTTAGTTTTCAAGCCAAAATCTCCACAGGTTGATGGGTTTCAATCCAAACTTTAGCGCCACAGCTCAAAGGTTTGTCTGGACTATAAATTATTTCACCTTCGGTGAACTTCACTCTGTTGCAGTAAGTATTTGATTTATAAGTCTTTACAGTAATTACAGGCTTGTCTGCTCCTTTAGCATTAGCTTTAATGTTGTGTTGATTAACATGTATAATTGTTTTCATTAGTCTATACCTTTTAATTTTTTAACTTCTTTTATAATTTTATTTGACTTCTCTGAACCAAGAGCAACTACTAAACTTAAAATATCATTAGACTCTTGTTCTCCTTTCTGCCATGCCTTATGGTCACTTTCAAAGTGGTAGTACCAATCATGTTTCATGGCTAAAGATCTTAGTAACTGCAAAGCTTCTTTTTCTATCAAGTATTCTTGAGTTTTAAAGTCATAAAAGAAATTGCTTATTTTTAAAAACCTATCAAATAACCCATCACCCTTCTTTTCTGGCGCTTGCCCAGAGATAAGTTGGTGATTTGGTGTTGTATTCGTTTGCATAGTGCTTATCTCCTATTGTATCCCTTAAAGTTGTAATTTCAGCCCACAGTTTATCTACTTTTAACTTTATCATTTCGTCAATCTCACTATCTTCATTAAAACTTTTAAGCCAGAGCTGACGATTAAACCCATAATGACTCGATAAAGTTATCAAAGTATTTAAGTCATCATAAATGCTGTTGTCCATGCTGCCTCCTCTTGGTACTTTATTTATCTCTCTCGTAAACTACGAGAGATATATAAAGTTCTTTAAAGTTAATTAGATTAATTTGATAGATATCCGCTCAACCCACATCCTTCTTCTTCATAAGTTATATCAAAGTGAAATTTATGTTCCTCAGCTCCTCTTGCTAAAGCTTCAAGCGGAGGATTCCAAGGAGTTTCAAAACTTATCATAAGGTCTTCACCCTCTTCATAAATAGAATTAATTTGAGCTTCCCACTTCGTTCCCCAGTTTGAAATCCTCCACTGATACCAAGTGTTAGTATGATCTTGAGGTTCAGGAACTAAAAAGTTTAAAAGACGCCCAGATAAGGCTGAGTTTATAATCTCCTTTCGTTTTTCTTCAGATACTTTACTAATTATTACATTATTAAAACACCAGTTTGGCATTTTACACCTCCACAATAAAAGAACTGTTAGACTTTCGAGCCTTACCTTTAGCCTTAAGACCAATTATAACTTTACCTGCTAAAACATTTTTAAGGTCTGACTCGTCACCATCAACTACCTCTCGACCCATAAAAGTTTTAGGTAGTTTCTTACACTTAAACACTACTGCTATTGGTGCATCAGTCTTTTCAGCTAATTTAACTTGAGACTGATACTTAGGAGAGCCAGAGTAACTAAACATTAGTTTATAGTTACTTGGCATGTCAACACTGTTAAGCCTTGCAGCTCTCTTGGTGTAATCATAGAAAAATAGATTAGGAAACTGTTGAGGTATCCCTAGCTTTTCCCAATTAACATCAGAAAGAACATTCAATCTAACAGCACCTTTCTTGCCTTGCTTGCTGCAAAGCTTTTCGAAGTTAGCAAGTTCTTTAACTAATTGCTTTAGAAACTCTGTCTGATTTGATTCAAAGTAGTCCGTTTTACGCTGTCTTGCTTCGTTGACAGTCTTATAGACTCCGGCTAAACCGGAAGACTTCAAACAATCAGTCATACAATCAGCGGCTTTAGAGCCGGGACAAAGCCTATAGTTAGGCATCATTGATAATCCGGCAAGTCTATATTCTTCAAAAGACTTCTCAGTCTTTTTAAGCTTAAGATTACCACCATTGGTATCAAGTAATTTCATTACTCCTCCTCCTCCGCTGCTCCGTACAAGGTTTCCCAATCTTCTTTGGTACACCCTGAAATAAGAAACTCTCTTTCGTCTGCTGTTAAAACAGGGAAAGCTTCTTGAACTAATAACAAGCCTGACTGCCATTTGAGAAGGCTGTCGGTAGATATATCTAGATCTAAAGTGTTTTGGCGTCCAGTGATAGGACTAGTTCGAGTGATCAACATACCATTTCTCCGTTGCTGTAAAGGACTTTATCAAGCTCTCTCACTGACGTAAGAGAGCTTTGTAAAGTCTTTTAAAACCTTCTGCTAGACTCTTGGAATTGGAAACCGAGGTTTTTAATTTGAGCAATCTGCCACTCATTAAAGGTCTTAACGCCTAGCAAATCTGCAAACTTATAACCAGTTTCATTAGCCGGATAAACCAACTCCCTGCCATAAACATCCTTAATCTTAACTGCTATTAAATTATCCATTGTATTCCTCCTCGCCTTTATAATTAAAGTAGGTCTGAGAGCCATCAGGGAATGTGACGGCAGTCACAAGATTGTAAATACTCCTATCTTCAGAGTTAAAACCCCTGACCAACGTTTTGACATCGGCATTCTTACAGAACTTTAAAACTACTTCTTCGTGGTGCTCATGCTTAAGATTTATACCTTCAGATTCTATCCAATCATGAAATTCATTAGCTAAAGTCATACTTTTTCTCCTCTTAATCCCAGTAAGATTCAACAGTGTTTCGAATGTTATTCGAACTTAACACAGCACTGAACTCATCAGCCCAAGCTTTATAGACCGAAAGCTTTTGTGTGTTAAGATTAGGTGGGTAAATTGAAAGGCCAATAGGATAATTTTTAGAAGCTAAATTATTCTTTTTTAGCCATCGTCCAAACTTAGTGTTAGCCGGAAGCTTCAAAGAAGCTCTACCACAGGGGAACCAGTTATCACCAGTTTCAACATCATTTTCAACGGCCTTTATCAATGCAATCTTAAAGGCTTTTTCATAAATTGCTTGGAAATCTGTCTCTGTCATGTTGCTGCCCTCCAAAGGCTTTAAGAATTTTTGTAGGTCTTTCGTAAACAAAAGACCTACAAAATTCTTTATAGTTTAATTAAACTCGGTCGAATTTAAAATTCCTTCCTCGCCACTGAATTTCTATCTCATCAAGATAGACTCGGATGAAGCTTCTTCGGCGGTCAATAGGATTACTAAACTTATAATAATTCGTAAGCCTAGTCCTGCTGCTGATCAGAGTTTTAATCAAGAATAAAAAAACCATATTAGATTCTCCAAAGATCCTCTAGAGACTCCTAAGAGCCTCTAGAGGAGGCTGTGTTAGCCCTTGATTGAGAGTAAGATTTGCTCCATGCCAGACTTTATAGTCTGGATGTCATCTGAAAGGGCGCTGACCTGTTCTTCTTGAAACTTCATTCGAATTGTCAAACCTTTGACCGTATCCTTGAGGTCATCGAGTTCGTTGAACTCAGTCTGCATGAAGTCTATCTTTGACTGCTGCTCGCCTAGTCTTTTCTTAAACTCGGCGGCAACTTCCTGCTTAACAGACTGAACAACAGTCTTAGGCTTTTGGGTCATTCGCTTGTCTGTTACTGACTTCTTTGAGTCAGTTCGAGCTTGCTTTTCAGTCTTGGGCTGCTTGCCAGTTTTAGACTTAGCCCACTTCTCAGCCTGTATAGGCTTAGAACCTTTGTCGATAAGCTCGTCAAGCTGTAGGTTTCCTACTAAGTAGTCCGGCAAGTCGGTAGTTTTGAACCAAGCTTGTACTTGCTCAGAGGTGACCCCTTCGGGGTTGTGACGGGCAAGGACTGCCTCGACTTGCTTCCAAAGCCGGAACCAAAACTTGTCTTCGACAGACCGAAGAGCTTGGATTTGCTTGGCGAATTTAAATACTACCGCTCGGAATTGCTTAACGGTTGCAAGCTTAGGGGTTGTTGCTGTTGCTGATTTTGCCATTTTGAGTTTCCTCTGTAGTTTTAGTATTTTTGAAGAAATATAAAATCTTCATAAATGAAGAGATTTTATATTTCTTCAAAAATACTAAAACTTTTTAGCCCAGTACTATAAAGAACTTTATAGTACTGGGCTATTTTTTCTAACTAAATCTTATAAGTACTTATAAGATCTAGTTAGAACCTTTTAAGTCTGAGTAAGACTTAAAGATTATTTGAGGCTCAAAACCGCACCTTCCTTGTGTGGTTTTTAGAGGTTTTTGAGATCTCTTAGGAGATCTCAGGAGGAGGAGTAGATAAGTCTCTAAGTCTCTGAAATTGATAGATTTCAGAGATCTTTAAAGTAATACTTTAAAGACTTTCAGAGCCTTACAGCTCTGGAAACTAGGAAGAAGAGTCTAAAGACTAGGAAATTTTGAAGACTTCAGAGTTCCAAGGAACTCTGGAGGGCTTTAAAGATTCTCCAAAGGAGAAGTTTTAGAGATTTCTAGAGTCTTTAGCTTGCCTAAAGACTCTAGGAGATACTCGGGATCTTTAGAGTACTCTAAAGACCCCGGGGGGCAGGAGGCCTACGGGGTACCCCCTATATATATACTAAATCATATACATTTTGGAGGGCTTCAGATGTTAACCAGTTCTAGTCGGCTGACTCCAAAAACCTTTAAAGTCTTTGGAAACCAGTTAGCTCGGGTATACTATAGTCTTTGAAGTGCTCTAAAGGAAGTACTACTGGTACATATATATATCTATATGCACCCGGGGGGTCTTTACATTATTATACTAATAAATTAGCCATTTGTCAAGTAGTTTATAAAAGTACTTGACAAATGGAAAAAAACTATGTATAATTAGGATATTATGAAAAAAGAACTTACTGTCCAACAAAACTCTTTTTTAGATTACCTTGTACAAACAGGAGGTGATCCGAAACAAGCTGCGGAGCTTGCGGGCTATGCACCGAATAGCTACTATTCAGTAGTTAAAGCACTCAAGTCTGAGATTATAGAACTAGCTGAAAGTATTCTAGCACAGTCTGCACCTAAAGCTGCTATGAGGCTTGTACAGGCTATGGAGTCTGATACTCCTATTCCTCAAGCCAACATTAAGCTCCAAGCAGCACAAACTATCCTAGACCGCACAGGCTTAGGCAAGAAAGATCGTTTGGAAGTTAGCAACACTGTACAAGGTGGTCTTTTCATACTTCCAGCGAAACAAATGATTGATGCGTAGGACGAGCAGCACAGTCCCATTTGGCTACAAACTAGATGCTAGTGGTGAGTATCTAGAGCCGTTACCAGACGAGCTAAAAGAGCTACAAGAAATAGTTGAAGCAGTTCGTAAAGGATGGTACGGTTTACGAGAAGGAGCAGATATTCTAACGGCTACTACTGGTCGTTATATCTCTCATACTGGCCTACGGAAGATCATGCATGAAAGATTGGGAAACAAACCCTGAGGACTATTGTAAAAACCCTGATGGGTCTTTTCTACTAAAGAAGGATGGGACTCCCAAGCGTAAGACCGGAAGACCAAAAGGCTCGAAAGGTAGAGGTTACAATTACCATAGTGAGACTAAGGCTAAGCTCGAAGCCCGTAGAGCCGTCCGGCAGCGTACTAAAAAGAAGGAGCAAGCAGAGAAGAAACTTCTAGCCGAACGTAAAAAGCTAGAAGCCTCTAAAGAAACTCTAAAGAAAGTAGATACAGGTGGTGTTGTTACTACAGATACTTTAGAGAATGCTCCAAAGGCCGTTAAAGAGTTAGCAGACGAGAACGTTATCTTCCGTCCTAACAAAGGCCCACAAGAAGATTTCTTAGCAGCTCCAGAGACAGATGTCTTATATGGAGGAGCAGCAGGAGGAGGTAAGTCTTATGCGATGCTTATCGATCCTCTTCGTTATGCGCACAGACCTGCGCACAGGGCATTAATACTAAGAAGGTCAATGCCAGAGCTACGGGAGCTTATAGATAAATCCCGCGAACTCTACCCTAAAGCTTTTCCCGGCTCCAGATACAGGGAAGTCGAAAAGCTATGGACATTCCCTTCGGGGGCTAAAGTAGAGTTTGGATTCTTGGAACGTGATGCAGATGTCTATCGTTACCAAGGACAGGCGTACTCTTGGATAGGTTTCGATGAGATTACTCATCAGCCTACAGACTTTGGTTGGAACTATCTGGCGAGTCGTTTAAGAACGACAGACCCTGAGATTGTTCCTTACATGCGTTGTACGGCAAACCCCGGAGGTGTTGGAGCACATTGGGTTAAGAAAAGATATATTGACCCTAGTCCTCCTAATACGTCCTTTGAAGGCCACGATGGACTAACAAGAAAGTTTATACCCGCAAGACTAGAGGACAATCCTTTTCTTGCTTCTGATGGGCGTTATGAGCAGATGCTTAAAGCCCTACCAGAAATCCAACGCCGACAATTGTTGGAAGGGAACTGGGATGTTGCAGAAGGAGCAGCGTTCACAGAGTTTGATACAGAAGCACATGTCATACCTCCGTTTGAGATTCCAATAGGATGGGAACGTGTTAAAGGTATTGACTATGGTTATGCGAGTGAGTCAGCTTGTATTTGGGCGTGTGTAGATCCTACTGATGGTACTTTAGTGGTCTACAGAGAATTATATCGCAAAGGACTTACTGGCGAAGATCTAGGACGTATGATTACCGAAATGGAGTCGTATGATCCGTTTAGCGTTGCGGGCGTTCTTGATACTGCTGCTTGGGCTAAAACAGGTACAACTGGGCCAACAGTAGGAGAAACTCTACAGAGGATGGGACATAAACTTCGTAGAGCTGATAAGAACAGGGTGCAAGGTAAAGTACAAATTCACGAATACTTAAAGATACGCTCTAATGGTAGGCCTAAGCTGCAGATATTTAATACATGCCCGAACCTTATTAGAGAGCTTCAAAGTATTCCCTTAGATAAAAGTAATCCAGAGGATGTGGATACACATGCCTCGGATCACGCTTACGATGCGTTAAGGTACTTAATTATGTCAAGACCACGCATTGAAGATCCATTATCTAGACTTAGATATATGCGCATGGAGCAAGCCTATACTCCGATAGATTCTGAGTTTGGCTATTAAAGGTAAAAATAATGGCAGATGAAAATACAATACTCGGAGCCGACAACCTCTACTTTCAAGATGTAGAAGGCGAAGAAGGAAAACAAATGGAACTTGAGGATTCTCTCAAGTTGAAATTTGTTGGTATTATTGAAGACAGATACCAATCTGCTAAGCTCGCTCGGGAGTATGATGAGCAACGATGGTTGAGCGCTTATCATAATTATCGAGGAATGTATGGAAAAAATACTAAGTTTAGAGAGTCTGAAAAATCCAGAGTTTTTGTCAAAGTTACAAAGACTAAAGTACTTGCTGCTTTTGGACAGCTTGTTGATGTTATCTTTGGTTCTGATCGCTTTCCTATTGGTATAAGAGAATCTAAAATACCTGAAGGTATAGCAGAAGTAGCTCACTTAGATACTACTGCTCCTTTACCGGGAATTGAAACCTCTGCCCCTGTTGTTACTCCTGCTACTAATCCTTACGATGTAGGTTATGTAGGAGATGGTAAAGATGCAAAAATCCCTACTGCCTCTGAAATTAAAAAGGGACAGTTTGATGACATGGATACAGTACTCCCTTTAAAAGATGGAGTCACTAAGAATCCACAAGTCTATGAAACTCGTCCGGCTGAAATGGCAGCTCGGCGTATGGAAAAACTAATCCATGATCAGATAGAAGAGTCTCATGGATCTAGTGAAATTAGAAACGCACTTTTTGAATCTGCCCTTTTTGGCACAGGTATTGTTAAAGGCCCTTTCAACTACAACAAGACGTTGAACAAGTGGCAAGAAACAGAAGATGGTTCTAGAGAATATTCTCCTGTTGAAGTGCGCGTACCACGAATAGAGTTTGTTTCTATCTGGGATTTCTTTCCAGATCCTAATGCTACAAACATGGAAGAATGTGAATACGTTTTCCATCGTCACAAGATGAATCGATCTCAGATTCGTGCTTTATCTCGTATGCCTTACTTTGATAAAAATGCAATACGAGATTGTCTCATGATGGGAGCTAATTATGAGCCTGAAGATTATGAGCAAGAACTAAAAGATGATCAGAGATCAGAAGACTATGGCGCAAGCCAATTTGAAGTTTTAGAGTATTGGGGAATCATTGACGCAGAGTATGCTCGTGAGATTGGCATGGAGCTATCTGAAGATGTTGATGATCTAGATGAAATACAAATTAATGCATGGGTATGCAATGGCATTGTATTACGTTCTGTAGTCAATCCTTTTACTCCTCATCGCTTACCCTACCACTCCTTCCCTTATGAAAGGAATCCTTATAGTTTCTTTGGGATCGGAGTTGCGGAAAACATGGAAGATTCGCAAAAGATTATGAATGGTCATGCGCGAATGGCTATTGATAATCTAGCCCTCTCAGGCTCCCTTGTCTTTGATGTGGACGAGTCTGCTCTTGTGGGCGGTCAGAGTATGGAAATTTACCCCGGAAAAATCTTTAGGCGACAAGCAGGTGTTCCGGGCCAAGCCATAAATGGTCTTAAGTTTCCTAATACCTCTAACGAAAACATGATGATGTTTGATCGTTTTCGTCAGCTTGCAGATGAGCAGACAGGTATTCCAAGTTACTCACATGGACAAACAGGCGTACAAAGCATGACTCGTACTGCTTCTGGTATGAGTATGCTTCTTGGTGCAGCCTCTTTAAATATTAAGACAGTTATAAAAAATCTTGATGACTTCTTACTTCGACCTCTTGGTGAAGCTTACTTCCAATGGAACATGCAGTTCATGGATAGTAAGTTAAATATCACAGGTGACTTAGAAGTTAAAGCAACTGGTACAAGTTCTCTTATGCAGAAGGAAGTACGCAGTCAGCGCTTGACAATGTTCCTACAAACCGTCCAAAATCCTGCCATAGCTCCGTTCGTGAAGATGAACAAGCTACTTACAGAACTTGCTTACTCAATGGAGCTTGATCCAGAAGAACTGATCAATGATCCAGAAGAAGCAGCACTTATGGCTCAAATTATAGGAATGCAAAATGTTGGACAAGAAACTGGCCCAGAAGCTCAATCCGGTGGTCAACGACCCGCAGGTATGGGGAGTGTTGGAGGAGTATCTCCAGAAGGCCAAGACCTTGGAGTTACAGGTACTGGCGGTGGCAACATCGGAACTGGAGCTGTACCGCAGTCAGGGGAGAGTGGGTTCTCTGGTACGGTTGGAGGGACTCAGGGAACAGGTCAATAGGATTTTAAAAGAAGATGGCTAAAGATGTAAAACATTATTTTAAAGACGGTACTGTTCATCAAGGCGGTTATCATAAACACCCTGATGGCAAGTTAATGACAGGTAAAAAAATGTCAAAGACTTCAAAACCTCTTTATCATTATGGTGATTTATCAGATAAAGCAAAAGCCAAGGCTAGGACACAATGGTGAGTAAAACCAAAAGTAAAAGTACCACATCTACTACTTCAAGAGTAAATGAGTCAGGAAATTACACAAAGCCTACTATGCGAAAACGTTTATTTGAAAAGATTAAAGCGGGTTCAAAAGGTGGCAGCGCCGGACAATGGTCTGCGAGAAAAGCCCAGATGCTTGCTAAGCAGTACAAAGAAGCCGGAGGTGGTTATAAGTGAAGAAGCCACAAGAAAGTTTAAAGAAATGGACAGAACAAAAGTGGCGTACTAAATCAGGTAAACCTTCTACTCAAGGGCCTAAAGCTACAGGAGAACGTTATCTACCTGAGAAAGCTATAAAGGCTATGTCTTCTTCAGAGTATGCGGCTACTACAAAGAAGAAACGAGAAGATACGAAAAAGGGTAAACAATTTTCTAAACAGCCTAGTAAAGCTGCAAAGACTACAAAGAAATATCGCTAATGCCAATTAACAAATCTTTAATGGACGCTCTTAAAAAAGAGTATGGAGCTGAAAAAGGCACAAAGGTATATTACGCTATGGAAAACAAAAAGAGAAAAAAATACTCTAAAGGCTCTAAAGTTGCTAAAGGCGTAATAAGTCTTCTAGGTAAGCTTGACGAAAAGAAAGCCATTGAAGAAACAAAAAGATTGACGGAAAGAGGCCGTGGTCTAAAAGAAGATATGGTCAAGCGTGAAATGATTGCTAATGAATTAATGGATACGCTTGAAAAAGATCCAAGAGCTTTTGATGAATTAGCAGAACGCGATCCTGAACTAGCACAAGATGTTATGGATATGCTGCCTGAAAATATGCAGCGAAGGGGTGGTAACATCCCTGACGAATCTGTAGATCAAATAGATCCAGTCGAAATGGCTAGAGGGGCTGACCCAGAAGAAGTAGCACAAAATCTTGAAGTTTTCTTCAACGAATACGATGACATTGTAGAATATATTCAAACGTTAGATGCAGGACAAAGCAGACGTTTTATTGATAATCTTTCTGATGAAGATTATGAATTATTCCAAGAGTTTGAAACTGCCTTGCCTGAGTTAGGCCCAAGAGAAATGAAAGCAGATGGAGGAGAAATGGCAGTTCCTCCTGAAATGGCTGATATGGAAGTTCCTGTAGATACTTATGCTAATGTATCTCCAGAAGAAGCTGCTGCTGCACAACTTCCAGATGAAGAAATGATGCAGCAATATGTAGACTTTATTGTTGATGAATCTCTTGAAGATGAAGAGAAAGAATATCTTTTTAATACTTTGCAAGAAGATCCTATGCTAAGTCAAATATTTGACAAAGTAGTAGAGACTGCTTCTGAATTTACTGGAGCCGGAAAAGTTACTGGCCCCGGTAATGGTATCTCAGACTCTATTCCGGCTAGATTATCTGCCGGAGAGTTTGTGTTTACCAAAAAAGCGACCGACCAATTAGGCGCAGACAATCTCCAAAAAATAATGGATGATGCTGAACGTGCTTATGACGGAGGTCTTATGTCTGGGAATCCAAATAGAATGGAAGTAATGACAAGTCCTGCTGAAGATACTCAACAGCAGATGTTACTTTCAAACAGGATGCCCAGTATTCGTTAACCACGGCTACCTTGAAGTACCAAGCCCCTACTAGCATGACGATGCATTATGGTAGGCAACCTTGAAGACGACAAGCCCCGTTTGGAGATATTATGATTGAAGAAAATGCAAATCCTTACAACATGAAAAAAGATTGGCATCAAGGAAAGGATAAACCTTTTGTTGACGCAGACAGTATTTTTTTTGATGAGAGTCAAGCTCAGGCTACCTCCAGTGAAACTGAAGCCCCTGCAGAAAAAACAGACTCTAAGGAAGTCAACTACAAAAAAAGGTACGATGATCTTAAGAAGCATTATGACCAGAAAGTTTCTCAGTTTAAACAACGCGAAGAAGAGCTAATAGCAGAAGCAAAAGCTAGTGCTCCTAGTTACAAAGCTCCTAAGAGTGTTGAAGAAATTGAGCAATTTAAACAGAAATATCCTGACTTGTATCAGACAGTAGAGACTGTAGCTCACTTACAAAATGAGCAACAGCTTCAAGATATTCGATCTGAACTGGTGACACTTAAGCAGCGTGAGGCAGACATTGCTCGCAAAGAAGCCGAAGCTGAGCTTAAAGCTCGTCATCCAGACTTTGAAGATATTAGAGCTGACGATAATTTTCATGAGTGGGCAAAAACTCAGCCAAAGGAAATTCAAAGTTGGATATATCAAAACTCTAATAATGCCAATTTAGCTTCTCGTGCAATTGATTTGTATAAAATGGAAAATGGAATTGCAATTCAATCAACCAAAACTCTGTCCAAAAAGAAGGCTAACAATGCAGCTGATATGGTTTCAACTAAAACAAAAACCATTGATGCTCGTCAGCCTAAAATATGGACAGAACGGGAAATTGCCCGCATGTCCGTTGCTGAATTTGATAAATACGAAGATGATATTAATCAAGCAATCAGTGAGGGGCGGGTTATTAAATAACTTTTGTCTTTTATTGAGGTGATTAAAAATGGCTAATAATGTTTCAGACCAGTACTTCGAGCCGAGTACGGATACCGATGCGAACTTTGCGAACTCCGTAGCAGGTCAAACTAACTCGTTCTTCCTTCCTGCCGTCTATAGCAAGAAGGTACTGAACTTTTTCCGTAAGGCTTCTGTAGCAGAGGCTATCACAAATACGGATTATGCAGGTGAGATTTCTGCTTTTGGAGATTCTGTAAGGATCATCAAAGAACCAACAATTACTGTTTATCAGTATGAGCGTGGTCAAGATATCACTCAGACTAAGTTGACAGACCAAGAGGTAACTCTGGTTGTTGATACAGCGAATGCTTTCAAGTTCATCGTAGATGACATTGAATCAAACATGTCTCATGTTAACTGGCGTGAGGTTGCAGCCTCTTCAGCTGCATACTCTCTGAAGGATGCTTTTGATGCAAATATTCTGAGCAAAATGAAAGCAGGTCTTTCTGCTTCTAGCCCAGACATGATAATTGGTGCTGATGCGGCAGTAGGCAGCGGCGGTGTAGGTGAGACTACAGCTTCTGTTGACCTTGGTACTGCTTCTGAAGTTGACCCTCTAGATCTTATGGCTCGTATGGCTCGTCTCCTTGATGAGCAGAACGTACCAGAAGAAGGTCGTTGGTTTGTAGCTTCTCCTGAGTTCTACGAGGAACTGTCTCAGACTGATTCTAAGTTGCTCTCAGTAGACTACAACGGTGGTCAGGGTTCTATCCGTAACGGTCTTGTAAGTTCTGGTAAGCTTCGTGGCTTCAGCATGTACAAGTCTAACAATATGCCTGCAGCAACTACTGCTACTGGTATTGTGTTGGCAGGTCACATATCTGCAGTTGCAACGGCTCAGACTATCGTTAACACTGAAGTACTACGCGATCCCACTTCTTTTGGTGATATCGTTCGTGGTCTGCATGTTCACGGTGTTAAGGTTCTGCGTCCAGAAGCTCTATCTGGTGCTTATTACACTATCGACTAATAATCGAGGAGAAAGGGGGTGGGAAACTGCCCCCCTATCTTTTATGAGACAAAAAAGAATTGTTATAAAATCCCGCAACAAACAAAATGGTCGGCCTAGAAAAATAAACCAAGAAAAGTATAACGAATCTTGGGAAAGAATTTTTGGAGGAAAGACTGATGTACGACAAGAAAAAAATGATGAAAAGCAGTAAAGCCAAATACACTTATGGTGGTATGGCTAAAAAGAAAATGAATATGGGCGGCTATGTAACTGAAAAAGGTTCAACACAGCCTGTATACAAAGAGGCAATGCCTAAAGCTAAAGGTTGCTAACAAATGGCTACAACGTTTCTTCAGCTAACAAACGAATTGCTCAGAGAGTTAAACGAAGTTCCTTTGACTTCTAGTAACTTCTCTTCAGCTATTGGAATTCAAAAACATGTGCAGGATTGTATTAATCGTGCCTACGCTGACATTGTTACTGAAGAACCTAAATGGCCTTTTCTTGCAGTAGCTGAAAGCGGAACAACAGATCCTATGTATGGTAATGTTTCTGTATCTACTACTGCAGGAACAAGATGGTATGAATTAAAAGCAGCTAGTGATAGTGTTGCTAATGACTATGGTGCTATAGATTGGGAAAACTTTTACATTACTACTGTAGGAGTTGATGGCGAAACTGCACCTTATGTAACTCGTAACTTGCGTTTTATGTCTACAGAAACTTGGAAAGACTTTAGACGCACACACGAGAACGATGACGATGCTGATACTCAGAACTGGGGAGAACCGAATGCAGTTATCCGCAGTCCTGATGGACGTAACTTTGGATTAAGCCCTATCCCCAAGAAAGAATATAAAGTTTGGTTCTTTGCTTGGAATCAGCCCACAAGACTTTCAGCTTATACTGATGAAGTTTTATTTCCTGATATGTATACAAATGTGCTTATTGCGAAAGCTCGTTATTACATGTGGCAGTTTAAAGAAAATCCTCAAGCAGCTTCTTTTGCTATGGAGGATTATAAAAAAGGATTAAGAAGCATGAGAGAAAATCTTCTTGATTCTCCTATTAGTTATATTAAAGATGATAGGATACGGTTCGTATAATGTCTCAGCCTTTTGGATTTTCGTGTAAGGGTGGTTTAAACACCAACTTAAACGAGTTTGATATGCTCCAACAGCCCGGAATGGCTAAAGAGCTTTTAAACTTTGAAGTTCACCCTGACGGAGGCTACAGACGTATAAATGGCTATAGTCATTATGGTACTACTCGTCCAGAAGCCGATACAAGAGTACATGGAGTAATACCTTATGCTCTTGGCGTTGTAGCTTGTGTAGGTACTAGTGTTTATTATTCTGAAGACGGTACAACATGGCTGCAAATAAATAAAAATACTGGGCATGCAGGAGTTATACAAGCTGATTTAGCAGCTCTTGCAGAACTAGATAGGCCTAATCAAGGTCAAGCTCAGTTTGTAATTATGAGAGCGCCTACTGGACATACAGATAGTGCTTATGGTTCTTTAACCATTGCAACAGGCGCAGACAAACTAGGTCATTTTCATATTGATGGTACAGGAGCTACTCGTAAATTTATTTATCAAGAGATAGCCACTCCTGCTGCCGGAAAATATGTAGAGTTACTTGATAGACACCTTTGTGTTGTAGATACAGAAAATGCACCGAGTACAGTCTATTACAGTAAAACTAATGATGATAGAGATTTTACAGGCACTGGTTCAGGATCAGTAACTATTGCAGACAGAATTACAGGAATAAAAAGTTTCCGTGGTTCTTTATTTATATTTTGTGAAAATACAATTCATCGTTTAGATAATATTAATGACTCAGCAAATACATCAGTTGTCCAAATTACTAACAACGTTGGATGCCTCAGCGGTTATAGCATTCAAGAAATCGCAGGAGACATTTTGTTCCTCGCTCCTGATGGACTTAGGCTTGTTGCTGCTACTGCAAGGATTGGTGATGTTGAATTAGGATCAGTATCTAGACAAATACAAGCTTTAATATCTGATGTAACTAGTAATATTTCAGACTATACAATTAGCAGTGTTGTTCTTCGAAATCGTTCGCAGTATAGATTATTTTATACAGGAGCAGGATCAGACATTAATGCTTCAAGAGGTGTTTTAGGAACATTAACACCTAATGGATTTGAATGGTCTGAAGTTAAAGGTATACAAGCTCCGGCTATTTATTCAGAATTTGATGCTTCTGGAGAAGAAAAAGTTTATCACGGTGACAATTTAGGATACATCTACAATCATGATACAGGTAATAACTTTTATCAAGATGCTGTATCCAAAACTATTAATGCTTATTATAAAACTCCTAACTTAGATTTTGGAGATGCGGGAACTTTAAAAACTTTAAAATATGTAAAGATTTCCTTTGGGCCAGAAGGAACTATAGAACCTTATTTAAGAGTAAGGTATGACTATGAAGATCCCACTGTTCCTCAGCCTAATGATTATGCACTAGAAGGAATAAGAATACCTTCTACTTTTGGATATGCTATTTTTGGAACAGATTCATTTGGAGGGTCTCTAGATCCTACATCTAGGAATACTATAGAAGGAAGTGGACACACAGTAAGTTTCCGCATTTTTAGCGAAGACAATAGCGCACCTTATTCTATAAACGGTTTATATATTAATTATACCCCTGCGGGTAGGAGATAATAATGGCGGGGACTACCTACACCAGACAAAGTACATTTATTGATGGCGATGTGATCAATGCATCTCTATTTAATAATGAGTATAACCAATTAGAAAATGCTTTTATATATGCCGCTACAGGTACTACAGGCCATCAACATGATGGTACAAATGGTCAAGGCGGTAATATTTATATTATTGGTGATCAAGATTTTCTAAATAAAATTGAAGTTGACAGCAGCAACAATCGATGGGGCTTTTATATTTCTGTTGGCGATGTTGCTGTAGAACAAATTAGATTACAAGATGGTGCTATTGTTCCTGTAACTGATAATGATATTGATTTAGGCACAAGCTCTTTAGAATTTAAAAATATATATATTGATGGCACTGCGAATATTGATACTCTCGCAGCAGATACTGGTAGCATTACTGGAGATTTTTCTGTAGGAGGAAATCTTACAGTCACAGGCAATGCAACAATTAATGGTAATCTTACGTTTGGTGATGCTGCTACAGATACAGTAGCTTTTAGTGCAGACATAAATAGTTCTATAATTCCTGAAACTGATAATACTTACGATTTAGGAAGTGTTACACAGGAATGGCGTAACCTGTACATCGATGGAACTGCCAACATTGATTCTTTGGTTGCAGACACTGCTGACATTAATGGTGGTACAATTGATAGCACTGCTATAGGTTCTAGCACTGCTTCAACTGGTAATTTTTCTACACTATCAATAAATGGTACAGCTATTACAGCAACAGCTGCAGAGCTTAATGTTCTTGATGGGATTACCGCAACTACTGCGGAATTAAATTATACCGATGGTGTAACGTCTAACATTCAAACTCAATTAAATACTAAAGCTCCTATAGCTTCTCCTACCTTTACTGGTACTGTAACAATACCAACAGTAGATATAAATGCAGGTGCTATAGATAATACTACTATAGGTGCTACAACTGCCTCTAGTGGTAATTTTTCTACATTGTCTATTAATGGTACTGCAATAACTGCTACTGCCACAGAAATAAATTATCTTGATGGTGTAACATCTAATATTCAAACACAGATAGATGCTCTTCAAGATTCTGATGCAGACTTAACAGCTATTGCAGCCTTAACTCCTACTGACGGTGTTTTTATTGTAGGCGATGGTTCTACATGGGTAGCAGAGTCTGGCGCTACAGTAAGAACTTCTTTAGGCCTTACTATTGGTACTGATGTTGCACCTATAGCCTCCCCAACCTTCACAGGCACAGTGACAATCCCTGCGGCTACTGTAACTGGTGATGTTTCTTTTGGTGATAATGACAAGGCTACGTTTGGTGCGGATAATGATTTAGAGATTTATCATAACGGTACAGACAGCATTATAAATGATAATGGAACTGGCTCGTTAAAGTTTCAACTGGGAGGAAGCACAAGGCTAGAAACAACCCCCATAGGAATAGATGTAACTGGTTTTATTTCTACAGATGGTTTAAACACTTCTGGCGACATTAATGTTGGAAGTTCTAAGGCTATTTTTGGTACTAATGCCATTGAAATTTATGCTGACGTTACTTATGGGCATATTGATTTATCTCAGGCTTTACAAATAAAAACTGATACAGGCATTGGGATTTTAACCTCCACTTCTGAAAACATTGCTAATTTTAATGCAAATGGTGCTGTAAATCTTTGGTATGACGGAAGTAAAAAATTCGAAACAACCTCCACAGGCATAGATGTAACTGGCATTATCACCACAGACGGTATGACTACTTCTGCAGACATTAACTTTGCTGATAATGGCAAGGCTATCTTCGGTGATGGCTCTGATCTTTCTATCTACCACAATGGTACTCAAAGCATTATTGAAGACCAAGGAACTGGTGGATTATTAATAAAAGCTTCGGCAAACCTTCAGCTTAGAAGCTCTACTGATGAAGTTTATATTAACTGTGTAGAAGATGCTCAAGTAAGTCTTAAATATAATAACAATACAAAGCTAGACACAACCTCCACAGGCATAGACGTTACTGGCACAGCCACAATGGATGGGCTGACTGTTGATGGTGATGTAACTATTAGCGATACAAGTGTCCTAATAGATTTAATGGAAACAGATACTACTGATGTGAATACTCGCTTTCAACAAAGTTCGGGCGACTTTCTAATACGCACATTAAATGATGCAAAATCAGCAGTTACAACACGATTATCAGTAGACCATGCTACAGGCGACATCTCCTTCTACGAAGACACTGGCACGACTGCTAAGTTCTTCTGGGATGCTTCTGCTGAGTCTTTGGGTATTGGTACTAGTAGTCCACAGTATCTTGGACATTTTGTAGACGGCGATGTTGCTATTGTTGATACGGATGCGACTAACAACGCAGAAAAACAATCTCTATTATTTGGTGGTGCTTCAGGTGAGTCAGCAGGACTAGCTGGCATAACTGGTTATAGGGGTGCTTCTGCTAGTGCAGGCGAACTTATATTTAAAACAAACCAAGGTTCTGGCATTACGGAAGCAATGCGAATTGACAGCAGTGGCAATGTCGGTATTGGTACTGATGATCCTGCTGGTCTTCTTACTGTCAATCAAGGAGCTGCAAACGGCGGCCCTAATGCTGCTGCGGGACTTGCTTTAAGAGGCGGCTCGTCTTCAGTTTACACTTCTTGGCTTGGCAATACCAACGAAGGACTAGAAATAGGCCCGACTTCTGCAACCAGAGGAATACAGTTCTGGGGCGGCGGCTCAGAAGCAATGCGCATTGACAGCAGTGGCAACTTGCTTGTTGGTACTACTGTTTCAACATTATCTAGTACATCTACTGAAACTGGATTGGCTTTTCTGCCTAACGGTGCTTCAGCAATATCAAGAAGTGGCCTGCCTGCGTTATATCTTAACCGTCTAACATCAGACGGCGACATTGTTCAGTTCCGCAAAGACGGCACAACAGTCGGTAGTATTGGTACTACTAATAGCGACTTAACTATAGGCACTGGAGACGTAGGCTTTAGATTTAGAGATGGCTCTAACGACATCCTGCCTTTTGATATAGGCTCTAATTCAGCAACAGATGATGTAGTTTCTTTTGGTTCTGCTTCAACCCGCTTCAAAGACGCTCATTTCTCCGGAACTGTTAATGCAGCAAACATCTCAGAAACTGTTTACGCCCTATCAGGTACAGCACTAGACCCTGCTAACGGTGGCATACAGACCAAGACTCTAGCGGCTAATACGACCTTCACAGATTCACTAGCCTCTGGAGAATCTTTAGTCCTACAGCTTGAAGCAGGTGCTAGTTACACAGTAACGTGGCCTACAATGCAGTGGGTGACTTCTAGCGGAAACGTAGCACCCACATTGACCGCTAAAGACACACTGGTGTTCTGGAAAGTCTCTACAACACTCTACGGTGCTTACACAGGGAGTTATGTGTAATGAGTTTGTCTAAGGCGCTAACAGCAGCGGCAGGTAATGCAGCAGGTGAGTCTCTGTACGTTGAGGATGTCTTCTCGACTTATTTGTATACTGGCAACAGCTCTGCAAACACCTTGCCCAATGGGATAGACCTTGCAGGTGAAGGTGGGTTGATTTGGATAAAACAAAGAGATTTACCTGTATACCACGGTTTGTTTGACACCATTAGGGGTGGTAGATACGCCCTTTACAGCAACACAACCAATGCGAATATTGATTGGGGCAGCAACGTAGTTGACTTTGGGACAACAGGCCAGACGATAAACAACTTTAACGACTACAACAACAGTGGTAAGCCCTACGCCTCATGGACATTCCGCAAAGCTGAGAAGTTCTTTGATGTTGTGACTTATACTGGGGATGGTGTTGCGGGTAGAGCTGTTCCGCATAACTTAAACGGCACAGCGGGCTTTGCTGTTGTTAAAAGGACTGACTCAGGTACAAACTGGGAAGCTCAACACAGAAGCATTGATTTGTCGTCAAATAAAGGACTCTATCTTAACTTAACTGATGGAGTGAATACTCACAATAATGTGTGGAATTCTACACACGCAACTTCTACCGATTTAATATTGGGTAACCACTCTGATGTTAACGGCGTAGGTGGCTCTTACGTCGCCTACCTATTCGCCCATGACGCAGGAGGCTTTGGAGACGATGGCAGCGAGAGTATTATTAAGTGTGGGAGTTATACTGGTAATGGGGGGTCGCAAGAAATAAATCTTGGTTTTGAACCTCAATGGGTTATGGTAAAGAGGTCAAATAGCACTGGTTTTTGGCACATGTTTGATGTCATGCGTGGAATGCCTGTTGAAGGCAATAACAGTGGGCTTACTGCCAACACTTCCAATGCAGAAGGTGAGGCTTATAAACTCAACCCAACATCAACAGGGTTTGAAATTCGTAGCGAAGCTACTACAGAGATTAACGCTAACGGCAGTACATACATCTACATAGCCATACGCCGCCCAATGAAAACTCCTGAGTCTGGGACTGAGGTTTTTAGTCCTATTGCTTACTCTGGCGCGAATGGTGATGCGCAAAACATTAGCGCAGGCTTCCCAGTTGATATGGACATCATCAAAATCCGTAATGCTGAGAGCAGAGAGGCTCTAAACCATGCAAGACTCATGGGCGGGGTGTTCCTGAGAACGAGCAGCATTGCTGCGCAAGCTAGTTTTTCCGACAACATTGTTTCCTTTAGTGCTGGACAAAATGTAATAGGCTTGCCCGTTACTGGCGGTGGCACTAACGAAATAAACGGAGCTTCAACGTCAAATTACATTGGCTGGGCCTTCCGTCGCGCCCCCGGCTTCTTTGATGTGGTGGCTTATACTGGTGATGGAACTAGTAGTCGCAGCTTAAATCATAATCTTGGAGTTACTCCAGAGTTAATGATTATTAAACAAAGAAGCGCAGCAAGAAGCTGGGCTGTTTATTCTTCTGCGACTGGAACAGGTAAATTCTTAAAACTTGAAGATACTGCTGGAGTTGTAACTCAGTCAGGTATTTTTGACACTGCGCCAACTAGCTCTGTGTTTACGGTAGATAGTAATACTTATGTAAACATTTCAGGTGGTACTTACATAGCCTACCTATTCGCCACACTAGCAGGAGTCAGCAAAGTAGGCACCTACATAGGCAATGGAACAACAAACTCAATAGACTGTGGGTTTTCTTCAGGAGCTAGATTTGTAATGATAAAAGCTGTTAATGATTCTGGGTCATGGTATGTAGCAGATTCTGCGCGTGGTATTGTAGCTGCTGAAGACCCAACTTTGCGTCTTGAAGACACAGGTGCTGAGTTTGATAATAGAGATTGGATAGATCCTTATTCGGCAGGATTTCAAATCTCAGCAACAGCGGGTACATCTTTTAATGCAACCGGAATTACATATCTCTTCTTAGCAATAGCATAGGTGACATAATGGAATATCGTATTCAATCAACTGGCGAAGTCAAAACTCAAGGCGAAGTCAGAAAAATGCACAGCAACACATCACTGCCACGAGTGTGGGACGCTAACGTCTGCTCAGCTCTTGGCATAGACCCTGTGTTCGAGACACCCAAGCCAGAGACTGCTGGCTACACACAGGCAGTCAGAGACGGTGTTACTCAGGACGCTAATGGCAACTGGGTACAGGCTTGGAAAGTGGTTGATATGTTCAGCGACTACACTGATGAAGACGGCACTCTAGTCGCCAAGACTGACCAAGAGAATGACTATCAAGCCAGACTGAACAGTGAGGCGGCTGCGTCTGTCAGAACACAGCGTGATAAACTACTGGCTGAGTCAGATTGGATGGTTATCAAGTCAGCCGAAACTGGCGTAGCATTAGCAACAGAGTGGGCTGCTTATCGTCAAGCATTGCGAGACATTACTACTCACGCAAACTTCCCATACTTAACAGAAACAGATTGGCCTACTAAACCGGAGTAACAAATGAACTGGACTATCGCACAACTAGAAAGAAACACTACTGACAATGGCGTTATCGTAGCGCATTGGCGAGTAACAGCAGAGGAAACTGTCGGCACTGGAGACGATGCAGTAACTTACACAGCATCCTCTTATGGCACTTGTGGTTTTACACCTGACCCTACATCGCCTGACTTCGTTCCTTACGCAGATTTAACCGAAGCTGATGTACTGGCTTGGGTTTACGAATCAGTTGATAAAGACGCAACTGAAGCAGCTCTTACGGCTAACATTGAAGAGCAGAAAAACCCTGTCACTGAGACAGGATTACCTTGGTAACTTAGGAGAAATCTAATGAGTAAAGACAACAAATCTCAGATGATTACGATTAATGATGTTGAGTACGACACAGCTACATTCACTGAAGAGCAGATTGCTATGACTAATCACTGTCTCGATCTGGACAGGAAGATTAGCAACATGAACTTTCAGCTTCAGCAGTTGCAAGTGGGGAAAGATTCTTTCTTGAAGATGCTTACTGAGTCTTTAGAGACTGTTGAGATTGTAGAAGACTGATGACGCACCTGTTCTTGCTAATGGTTTTAGTCAATGGACAGGTTGAATCATCTGATATGTACTTTTACAACATTCATCGGTGCAACTACTTTGCCAATGCGATAGTCACTAGCAAGGTAGAACGCACCGTTAACGCAGCACCAAGACGCATAACCCTTGCGGCATATTGTTTGCCACGAGTAGCAGATCCAAAAAAAGTAAAGGCATACAGTTAATGGATCCAATAACTATAAGCGCCTGTGTAGCAGGAGCAACTAGAGCTTATAATCTTGTTGCTAAGTGTGTAAATGCAGGTAAAGAAATTGAAAGCACAGCACAATACATAGGAAAGTTTTTTGACTCTAAAGAAAAAATTTTAGAAATAGAAAAAGAAAATAAATATGGGCCTAAGTTTTTAAGAGGTTCTTCTGTTGAAGCTCAAGCTTTAGAAATCCAAATGGCTAAGCATAAAACTCAACAGATGGAAACACAGTTAAGAGAGCTTATTGTTTTGTATGGCCCCGGAGAACAGTTTTATAACGAGATGATGAAAACAAGACGTACTATACGTCAAGAAAGATTACAAGCTGCAGAAGCTAGAGCAAAGAAAAGAAGATTAATTATAGATGGAGCATTGTTAGGTTTAATGACAGGAATAACAGTGGCTTTAATATTTGGAATGATAAACTTAGTTATAGGAAGATAGTATGAAATATTTAAAAGTTATAGGTAAATTTGTAAAAGCTAAATGCATGGGTTTGACTGATGAACAAGCTACTGTTATTACTATTCTTGCAACTATTGTAATTATTGCTTTAGCGGTGAACTAAATGTTATCAATGCTAGGAACTCTTATAGGCCCTATATCTGCTTTATTAGATAAGGCAGTGCCTGATAAAGATCTTAAAGAAAAGTTAGCTCATGATATTGCAACTATGGCAGAACGTCATGCGCATGAACAAATACAAGCACAGTTAGAAATTAATAAAACAGAAGCAGCACATACTTCTATGTTTGTAGCCGGATGGCGACCTGCTTGTGGATGGATTTGTGTATTGGGAATGGCAGGTAATTTTTTAATTATACCTTTTGCTAATATGACTTTAAAGCTCTTAGAAACTGGCGTTGAAGTTCCTATGATTGATTTGAATACTATGCTTCCTGTTCTTATGGGTATGCTAGGTCTTGGTGGTTTAAGAACTTTTGAAAAAGTTAAAAAGGTAGAAAGGAACCAGTAGTATGGATTATCAAGTTCTATTTAATACAGCAATTTCTGTAATTTTTTTATTAACAGGTTGGTTTATTAGAGCTTGTTATGATGCTATCAGAGACCTTAAAGATGATATTAGAGATATGGAAAAAGAGTTACATACAAAGTATGTGACCAAAGATGATTTTAAAGAAGACATGAAAGAAATTAAAAATATGTTAAATGCTATCTTTGATAAATTAGATACTAAGGTTGATAAGTGACAGAAGAAGAAGTATTAGATTTAGCCGCAGAAATTTGTAAAGAATTTGAAGGCTTTAAAGCTAATGAGTATATATGTCCTGCAGGTATAAAAACTATAGGATATGGGACAACTAGAAATTACTCAACTAATACTATAACAAAAGAAGAAGCTACTAAACTTTTAAAAAGAGATTTAAAAGAAAATTTAAATTATGTAAAACTTTATGCACCTAACTTAGCAGACCATAAACTTGCTGCTATTCTTTCTTGGGTGTACAATTTAGGCGTAGGTAACTTTAAGTCTTCTACTATGCTAAAACGCATACAAGAAGGAGATCATGAAGAAGCAGCTAAAGAAATGCTTAGATGGAATAAAGCAAATGGTAAACCTTTAAAAGGTCTTACAAGACGAAGAAAACGAGAACATGACATATACTTGGGAATATTATGAAAGATCCTAGATTAGAAAGAGCAGGTGTCTCTGGTTATAATAAGCCTAAAAAAACTCCTAATCATCCTACTAAATCTCATGTGGTTGTAGCTAAGCAAGGTGATCAAATAAAGACTATACGCTTTGGTCAGCAAGGTGTCAAGGGGGCAGGAAAAAATCCTACTACTGCTAAAGATAAAGCTCGTAAAAAAAGTTATTACGCTCGTCATAATGCGCAAGATCCTAACCCTAGTAAGTTGTCTGCTCGTTATTGGTCACATAAGGTTAAATGGTAATGCGTCCAGATCCTGTTGAATTATTATTAAGCATTGCTGCCTATACACAAGGAAACTGGAGTGTAGAAGAAGTTTATGACTTTTACTGTTATATATGGGCAGAAATTGAAGACTTAGAAAATCCTACAAAAGCTAGTGTAAGTTTAATAAAAGGTATGAAGCATGGCGAAGAAACCGATAAACAATAAAAACGTCCGAAAGCGTGGCGGTCTGAGCCGTGCTAATTATGTTAAAGGTGGACGAGTTGGCTATCAATATGGTGGCGAGATTGATACAGAAGGAATGTATGTGCCAGAAATGGATATAAATATTCCTGATAATAGCGGCCTTACGGACGAACAAATACGAGAAGGTGTTATAGCTAAATACGGTGACAAGGGCTTAAGCGCAGAACAACAAGTAGAACTTGCTAAAGATATGCAAAAATATGGCGTATCTGTTGATCGTATGGCTAATATTTTTGGTGTAGATCCTACAGTAGCTCAACAAAGCTATCAAACTGCATTAGATACTATAGCCGCTCAAACAGGTAATAAAAATACTACTACAACTACCACAGGTGGTGGTACAACTAACACAAGTGGTGGTACAACTACCACAGGTGGTGGTACAACTAACACAGGAAATAGACAAGATAACGAAGAAGATTACACTGAAGGCGGTAGTACAACTACCACAGGTGGTGGTACAACTACTACAGGTGGAAGTACAACTACCACAGGTGGAACTCAAACTAGTACCATAACTGGTGGTGGTTCAGCGGGTAGTAGTTCTGGTAGAGGTGAAATTCTAAAAGACTATGAAAAAATAGATGTTGCTTCTATGGTTACAAAACCAGAAGTAGCTACTGTTAATGTTGATGCCGGACTTACTGCAGATGACGCTATAGTACAATTAGAAAGTTTTGATAACTTAACCGTCCCTGACAAAGTTAATCCTCAAGAAATGAAACTGGCAGTAGCTAATGTTGCAGATGCTATAAAATCAGGCAATGTAAGTGCTTCTACTTATGAGGCGGCATTAGCTAATGAACTAAATAAAACTATAGCAGCTAAAGGATATAATGTAGCTCCTATTTCTGTTAATGAATTAAGATCATTATCTGCTCCTGCTCAAGCTCAAACTGTAGGAAGTCTTGCAGGTACTGAAACTCAAACTGCCAATTATACGGTAAGTCAAAATTCTTTTGTACCTGAAGTAATAGCTAAAGGAGTAACTCTTTCAGCTACTCCTCAAATTGAAGCAAGAACACGCGAGGCTATAACAGGCACTGCAGCTTCAGGTGAAGAAGCTAAAATACTAGAAAGTATAAATTTTGAAGCAGCTAAAAGAAGGGCTATTACAGGTACTGCTGCTAAAGGAGCAGCTGCTCAAATGGTTGCAGAAGTAGGTAATATACCTGCTCCTGTTGCTGAAGCAATTGTAGAAGATCCTGCAAGGGTTCAAGCTCAAATAGATAATCAACCCATAGAAGTACAGGCAGCTGTTGCGGCTTTACCTAATGAGGCTCTGGTATCTTCGCAGCTTGAGAATCTTTTAGGTGGTATGGAATCAGGTCAAGTTCCTATGTGGGCAAGACCTGCAGTAGCTGCTGTTGAACAAAACATGGCTCAGAGAGGTATGAGCGCTTCTACTGTTGCGCGTGATGCTTTGTTTAATGCCATAGTACAAACTGCTATTCCTATTGCACAAAGTAATGCAGCGGCTTTACAGCAAAGAGCTTCTCAAAATCTTTCTAACGAGCAGCAAGCTAATGCACAAACAGCTCAGCTAGACATGCAGAGGCGTATGGCTAATCTAGCTAACCAACAATCGGCAGCTAGTCAGACAGCTCAGTTTGCGCAAAACATGGCTCAAATGCAAAGCCAGTTTAGGCAAGACGCTACTATGTTGTCTGCTCAGCAAGCGCAAGAAGTTAGAACTCAAAACTTAGCAAATCGTCAAAGAACTGCTGAAATAAATTCTCAAAATCAGCAAGCTATGAATGCTCTGAATTTGAGCAATGAGCAGCAGATGGAGCTTGCTAATTTAGAAGCTCTTAATGCTGAAGGCGCTCAAAATTTAAATGCAGAGCAGCAAGGTAGATTAGCAGAGTTTCAAACTGCAGCAGAGTTTATGGCTCGTAATGCCGGATTTACACAAGAGATGTCTCTGGCTAATTTAAGCGCAGAGCAACAGGTTAGGCTTGCTAATCTTACTTCGTTAAATCAGGCTTCGTCAGAAAATTTATCTGCTGAGCAGCAAGCTGAACTTACAAATCTTGAAGCTACAATGCGTAGTAACTTAGCAGCTGCTGATATTGCTAAGACTATGAATATAGCTCAACTAAATGCAAATCAGCAAAGAGCAGTTCAAAATGCTTCTCTAGTAGCTAATATTGATTTAACAAAATTCAATGCACAACAGCAAGTGGCTTTAGCAAACAGCCAGTTTATGCAATCTGTTACAATGGCAAACTTTAATGCTAAGCAACAAGCAGCAATGCAAAATGCAACTGCAATGGCTTCATTAGATTTACAGACTGCTGATGCACGAACAAGAGTAGCAATTCAAAATGCTCAAAACTTTTTAGCACTAGACATGGCTAACTTAAGCAATGAGCAGCAAGCTTTAGTACTTGATCAGCAAATGGCACAGCAAAGATTGTTATCTGATCAAGCTTCTAAAAATGCAGCACTACAATTTAATGCACAATCTGAAATGCAGGTAGAGCAATTCACAGCTAGTTTAGCATCACAGATAGATCAATTTAATGCTGCTCAAATAAATGCAATGGAGCAATTTAATGCTTCTGAATCTAATCGAATGGAAGCTATCGCAGCTCAAAATTCTTTAGAGGCTGATAAGTTTAATGCTCAAATACAAGCTCAAACTGAACAGTTTAATGCACAAATGCAGCAACAAAGAGATGTATGGAATGCACAAAATGCACAGGCTATTGAGCAGTCTAATACTGAATGGCGCAGACAAGCTAATACAATTGATACAGCAGCACAGAATGCAGCAAACCAAGCTGCAGCTCAACAAGCTTTTGCTTTAACTGCTGCTGAACAACAATTCATGTGGCAAGAAATGCGTGATGAAGCTACTTATGCTAGAGAGTCTTATGAAAATGAGCAACAGCGTAAAACTACTTTGTATGCTACTGCTTTAGCTAATGATTCAGCTGCTTCTGGGACGGCGGGAACAAGTACTAGTTCTTTAATAGATACCGTTGAAAGTATATTTGAGGGTTAAAGATAATGGGATTTTTTAGTAAGTTGTGGAAAAAGGTAACTAAACCTTTTAAAGCAGTAGGTAAAGCAATCAAGAAGACTGTACAAAAAGTTGGAAAGGTTGTTAACAAGCTAGGTATTGTTGGGCAGATAGGACTAGCCTTAATCCTTCCGGGGGTAGGGTCTATGCTTGGTTCTGCTATAGGAGGGCTTGGAACTTTAGGTGCAACTCTTGGTGCAAGTTCTAATGCTCTTTTATCAGTAGCAGGTAAAATAATAACAGGTGCAGCTAAGTTTGCCACAGGAGTAGGACGAGCTTTTCAAACTGTTACTTCAGGAGTTAAAAACTTTATTGGTGAATTTGGAAAGACTGCAGCCAGTAAGCTTGGATTTAATGTAGAAGGAGCAGCAGGTAGTTTCTTTGGAACTGAAGGGGCTTTTGAAACAGCCCTACAGTCTACTAAAGATACTTGGAGTTCTTCTACTTGGGGCTTTGGTGATGCTTATAATGCAGCTGTAGATGAGACTATTTCAGTTCTTACACCTACTGAAGAAGTTGTAAAACCCGGAGATCCTTTTGCGGCTCCAGACGCTACAGTAACAGACATTATTCCAGAAGTTCCTGAGTCAAGTTTACTTGGGCCTTCTAGACCTATGCCTGAAGGGATACCTGTTGTAGATGCTCTGCCTCCTGTAAATATTATGCCAACAGAACAGATTGTTGCTCAAGTACCTAATATGGCAGCTCTGTCTCAAATTGATATTCCTCAAGTAGAAGTACCTGATCAGCCTAGTTTATTCAGTAGAGCAACTACTGCTGTAAAAGAAGAAGTAGGTGATTTTGTTTCTACTGCAATGGCTAAGCCTATATCAACAGCTATAGCAGGTTACAATGCTTATAAAGCTTACACAGCAGAAGCGCCTGAATATGATTATACTACTTCTGGTGTAGTAATGGATGTAGGCCAAGGAGCAGCATTCCAAGCAGCGCCAATTGATTTTATATCTTCAGCTCAAATGCCTTATGGATATCAAGCATCTCAAGCTGATAGGGTCTATCAAGGTGGAGCTTGGCAACGTAGAATGATGGGAGGCTTTGCTTAATATGATGGATGATAATTTAAGAAAACATTTTATTTCAGCAAAGCGCTCTATTCCGGGGCAGTCTTTAACTAATGACCCTAACAATCGTGCGCCTTTTGAAAAAGCTCCAGAATTCACTGTACTTCGAGATGCTATAGAATATTTGTTTGTTAAATTTACAGACGAAACTTTTTATATCCCTACAATTCAGAAGATTTCTGAAGGTGTTCCAATTATGGAAATGGTACAGCTTGTGTTGTTTACAGGTTTTACTAAAGGTAAATGGAATCCTGATTTGATGTTGCTTCTTGCTGAACCTGCTACTTATATGCTAATGGCTTTGGCTGAACGTGCAGGTATAAATGACTATACAATTTATAACGGTGAAGAAGACGAAGACGCAGCAGAAGAAGTAGCTTTGGACAATAAGGTTGAGAAAGAACTTATTGAACGATTCAAAAAGCGCAGAAAAACTCAGCAAGTTCCTGAAGGTATTGTACCTGTAGAGATTGAAAGAAAAATTGAAGCTATGCCAATAGATAGCTTAATGGCGCAGCAAGGAGAGTAAGATGGGAATTGAACAGTTTGGTGAATCTTTACTGCAGCGTCAGCGCCAACGTCTAGATAGACGCGATGAAGAGTTTAGAAAGGAACAAAAGCGTCAAAGAAAGTATGCTCTAATAGGCACAGGTGTCAAACTAGCTAACAACTTCTTAAAAGAAAGGACTGAAAACTTCCTACGCTCTGAAGAAGTAATGGCACAGAAAGCCTTGTACAAGACAGCGGCTAGTAACGCTTCACAGATTCTTGCTGTTGATGATGCTATTAATCGTTCAGGTAAGTCTGCTGCTGATTACTTCTATGAAACAGATAGAGCAGCTTTTGAGAACATGGCTCGTGAATATGTGCCATTAGATCAGCAAACAAACGAAGCAGGAATAGGTGTTTACCAAAGAAGAATCTCTGAAGAGGCTAGGAGGATTGCCGAAGAAAGAGCACTTAAGCATGCAGAGGCTGTCTCACGCGCTAATAATCTTGTAGACAGAGAAGACTTTGAAGCCATGATAGCAGCAGCAGCTAAAGAGGCTAGGCCTTCTAATGTTTTTGGAATGTTAGATGGCGCTGCGCGTAGGGCTTTCAGTGGAAAATCTAGAGAAGAACTAGATACAGAAATCTTTGATGATGTTAAGAATAGTTTTGAGATGGAAAATGTCACAGCTCTAAATTCTTTTATGTCTGAATATAATAAGTCTAAGAACTTAGCAGCTTCTTATGACTTTGGTAATTTTGTTTTAGAACAAATAAAAGATTCTGAGCGCTACGAAACAGACGTATCTTCAGAAGCTAAAGTAGTTGGCGATAGTATTGTGGTTGTTAAGAAAACTACTAAAACTGACAGAACTAGAGCAGGAAATGATACAAGTAATATAGATGAAATTAGTGTTGAGTTTACTGATACTGATGATGCTACAACAACTAGTGCTAAAGCTGTAAAGGCGCTAAACGAAGGTTTTAACTTTGCTACTGATGGTTTACGCACATTAACGCCAGAAGCTTGGTCACAGTTTCAAGAAGAAGTTAGAGAAAGATTGAATACAAACGTAACTAATATTATGAATACTACTCAGTATTCTCAAGTAGCAGAAATATTTGGAACCTATGCAGAAGATAAAAATAATATTAAAGATGAATTTAGAGATAGGATTTATGCTGAGACATTTGACATTTTAGCTTCGGATGCTTTAGAAATTCAATCTTTTATTGCAGGTTTAGAAAAAGATCCAGACAAAGCTCAGCTTCTTTATAACAGCTTGATAGACAAAATATTAAGCACAGTCCAAAATTCTTTGGACATTTCTAGACAAACTCGTGGTGTAGACTTCACCAATCTCTAAATCAGAAGGTTAGTTATGGCTAATAGAAATATAAAACTTCCTAACGGGATGACTATTAACAATGTACCTGAAGATGTCTCAGATGAAGAAGCTATAAGCAAATACGAAGCTAAGTATGGTAGTGTTACTCCTACATTAGAGCAACAAGTAGCTGAAGTTACGGAAGATACTTCTGTCTTATCACAAGTTAAAGAGTTCCTTGGCGAAAAAATAAAAGAAGGTGCTGAGCTTCTCGGCAGTCGTCCTTCTTTAGAAGCTCGTAGATATGAACGAGCTGATATGGCTGCGCGTGGGGCAAAGCTTGCTGAGTCAGGAGAAGGTTTAAAGACTTATGTTTCTTCTGTTGTAGGTGAGTTAAAAGATCAGCCCGCTGATGTAGGATTAGATTTTGCTAAAGTCTTTTATGATAAGGTAGCAGAACTAAAAGCTTTACCTTTGTCAGCTATGATGAATCTTACTAAATCAGGTAGAGAGTTAAAAGACCTTGATCCTGAGATAGCTAAAAAGTTTGTGATGATTCAACAGGCTACTCCTTTTGTTAAGAAGGAAGAGATGTATACGCCTGAAGGAGATTTAAAGCTAGAGACTGTCACAGGAATGACAGCAGATGTAGCGGCAGAAATAGGAACTTATATGGGAGTAGGTGCAGGAACCTATAAAGTTTTACCTGCTATTCCTAGAGTTGTTAGAGGCCTTGCTTCTGGTGTTGTTACTGATCAGATACTAGCAGACCCCGAAGAAAATATTTTTAATGTTGTAAAAGACACATGGCCTGAACATTGGGTAAACGACTATACTAGTTTTATGGCTACCGAAGAAGATGATCCTGAAGTTGTACAACGCCTAAAGCTTATAGGCGAAGGCTTGACGTTAGGTGCTCTTGGTGAGCTTATTGGTGGTCTGCCTTCTTTAATAAGAAAAGCAAGAGGAACTTATAACAAGTCTTATAAAGACTTAACTGCAGAAGAAAAAGGCGAAGTTCTTGTTTCGGCTTTAACAGATGCTAAGGCTCAGAAAGGAGGGTGGGTAGAAAATAGAACTCCTCAAATAGAATATAGTGAAGTCCCTATCACAGATGCTCAGGTAGCTCAGCAAAATAGCAGGGGATTAAATAGGTTTGCTCGCCAAATGTTTACTACTAGAGGCTACTGGACTCCTGCAGCTTACAATGCTTTCCAAGATTCTCAATACGCACAAAGAGCTATAGTAAAACGAGCAGAGAATATAGCCAACAGATTGCAGATAGAACTTGATAACATTGTAGACTCTACAGAATCTTTAGAGACTGCTGAAAAAGTTCAGCAGATTTTAGTAGACGATTTAAGTTTTATTAAAGGGCAGTCAAAAGAAGCAGCTATCCAAGATTTACGAGATGCTTATGGACTATCTAACGAACTAGCTTCTGAAGTATATAACGCTAGAAATTTAATTGACGAGATGTCCAAAAATCTTGTTAATTCTTCTGCTGTCCCTGTAGAGCTTAAAGAAATCATAGCTGAAAATTCAGGTAGCTATTTGCGTAGATCTTACAGGCTTTATGAAGACGCAGGTTACAAGCCAGATCCTATTGTAAGAAGAGATGCTGAGTCTTTTCTTGTTGGTAGGATCATAAAAGCTAATCCGGAGTTGCCATATGAAGAAGTAGTACTTAGAGCTAACAATCAAATTGATGAAATACTTGGTGATGCAGGTAAAGATATAAAAGTATTTGATGAAATGTCAACGATACGCAGAGTTAATAAAGAAATTCTAGCGGGTCGTAAAGATATCCCGCCTGAGATAAGAGCATTGATGGGAGAGATAGAATCTCCTACAGAAAACATTGTTCTTACTGCTGCTAAAATGGCTCAGCTAAGTGAATCTAGTCGATTCTATGACGAGCTTTATCAACTAGGAAGACAAGGTAATTATATATTTGATGAAAATGCAGGTCGTCCTAGTGGTATTAAGTGGGAGCAGATAACAGGTACTAACTCTAATCTAGATGGTAAATGGACTACGCCGGAAATAATAACAGCAATTAAAGGACAGGAGTCTAGGTTAATCGATCCTAACTCTAAAGGCCCTTTAATTAGTTTGTACAAAAACTTCTTAACTCTTAAAGGAACATCCCAAAAGATGAAGACTGTTTACAGTCATGTTACTCATCTTAGAAATATTTCAGGTGGTGCTCAGTTTGGGATAGCTAATGGTCTCAATCCTTTCAGCAACGCTAGAGGCACAATTACTTTACTTAAGAATGAATTAAAAAACATTGGTCAAGAAGGTATAGATGCAATCTATGAAAAGTATTTAAGATTAGGAATCATCAATACTAACGTAAGAGTTAATGAATTTAGAGAGCTGCTAGATACTGGCTACAAAAGTGTTGCAGATGGATCAATTGATAGAGTAATCAATCTTGCTAAGAGCAACAAATATGGTGAAAAGATTCTAGACAAGGCTGAAACTATCGAAGATTTTTACCTAGCGACTGATGACTTTTATAAAATTAATGGATACTTATCAGAGCTTGATACTCTTAAGAGGGCTTACCCAGACAGAAATGTAGCTGAGCTTGAGGAGATTGCAGCGGCTAAAATTAGGGATACTTTTCCTAACTATGATCGTGTGCCTAAAGGAATTAAAGCAACCAGAGAGCTTCCGTTTGGTAACTTTGTAGCCTTTCCTACAGAAATAGTTAGAACAAGCTATCATATCTTAGGGACAGCTATAGATGAAATAGGTTCTGGTAATGCTGTAATGCGGAATAGGGGTCTTAAAAGACTTGCAGGATTTTCAGCATCTATGTATGGATGGCATGGTCTTTCAAAGCTATCCTCAAATATGTTAGGTCTTAATGAAGAAGAGAAAGAAGCATTAGATGTTATCTCTGAAACTCCTTGGTCTAAGAGCGCCCCAAGAATTTATATTCGTATAGATGATAAGATTCACGCAGCAGACACACAGTTTCTAGACAGCTATAGCTTTATTAAAGAGCCGTTAATGCTTGCTTATGATGAGATTGCTTCTGGTAAACTTAAAGGACAAGAGGCTAAAGAATATATAGCTAATGGTTTGATGGAAGGAGTAAAAAAATTATTAACTCCTTATACTGACCCTGCTATTTTATCAGCAGCAGTAGGAGATGTTTATACTGCTATGAACAGCCCTGATGGTAGAACAACAGACGGTAAGCCTTTATTTGTAGCAGGACTAGATACATCTGAAAAATATATAAATGGAGCTATACATATTCTAGAGTCTTTTGCTCCGGGATCTTTATCCTCTATTAATAGAGCCATAGATGCATTTGGTGAAAAACCTAATGAGTACACAGGAACAGATCTTGCTTTAGAGCCAGAACTTATTACTAATATGTCTGGTATTAAATTTACAGAAGTCTCTCCTGAAGATAGGCTTAGGTTTAGCTTAGGTGCTTATCAAAGGAATAATAGAAATATATTAAGCAGTAATGCTCGTTTTGGTCAGACCGCAGAAGAAGTAAGAGAAGTATATTATAAACGTGAGAAAGAGAGATACAGAAATCAACAAGAACTTTATCGTATCTATAATGCGGTCTCAACTATAATAGGAAATGAGAAAGCAATAGAAATTCTGTGGCAGCAAGAAGGAATATCTAATGTAGAAAAAGGTCTCATAGCTATGGGTAAGTTTAACCCAGAGGCTGTTACTACAGAAGACGTTCGTAGAATAATAGAACGAGTAGATACAGGAGATCAGTCTCAGGCTGAAGTAGTTACAAATATTGTTAACATGATTGCCAATATGAAAGCTACTGATCTTACATTTCCTGAAGGCGAGGAAGACTTAAAAGAATTCCAACGCTACCAAAAGGCTAAAGGAGGAGAAGTCTTCGGAGTTCCTAAAGCTCCCTCAGAGCCTGATGAACGCATTGATAAGATGACAGGCCTACCTTATAACATACAGGCAGGAACAGCTTTCATAGACGAGGAAGATCGTGCAGGTCTTGCTGAAGGAGGTAAGCTGTTTAAGTCTTTAGCTAAGCGGGTTAAAGATGTTGCGGAGAAGGGGATGGCTGCAGCAGGAGTAGCCGGAGGTAGGTTTGCTGAAGTTGATCCTAACCAATTACTGTGGGCTAAGGAGCTAGGAAAAGCGTGGGGTAAGGAAGAAGAGTTAGATGGTAAAGGAGATGCTGCTCGTCACTTAGCTTTAGGTTGGATTGCTCAGAACACTAAGTATCCTAAGGCTGCTAAGTTCTATATTGATGCTAGAGAAGTGTTTAGTTCTGCTCCCGAAGCCAAGATGGATCGACTTAATAACTCTATCGGTTTCGCGCTTAAAGCTAAGACACAAGAAGAAGCAGAAGCTCGTATCAAAAGCCTTGTGAATACTGGCAAAGCTTCTTACATGACCCCAGATCAGAGTCGGGCAATGCGTGGTTACGCAGATGGCGGTAAAGTACTTAAAGCATGTAAGAGTTAATAGCTCTTAGTTCTTTCTCAAGGTCATTATGGAAACCTTCGAATCTTCGCTTGGTCTCCTTAATGGCCTTTTTTATTACTGCTCTATCTTCTTCTGCAAAGACATCATTAATCTTTTCAATAGGGAACTCTGACACTTCCGTGTGTAGGTTCCCCTCTTGATCAACTACTACTGCAAAAGAAATCAAATTTCCATGTGTCATTGAAAAGATACTCGTTCTTGATTCCCACGCAGACCTGCTTTCATATAAGCAGTAGCTCGTCCTTCAAAGAAGTTCTGATGCTCTACCCCTAATATGTCATCTAGCCACGTTAGAGGATTCTCTTTGATATTATAGTTAGGCTTTAGCCCCAGTTGTAGTAGTCGCCTGTCGGCAATATACTCTACATACTTACCCATCTCTTCTCTTGTTAAGCCTCGTATGTCACCCATCTCAAAAACAAGATCAAGAAACTTCTGCTCAAGATCTACCATATCTCTACAGGCTTGATAGATTTCTTTCTTAAAGTCATCTGTCCATATATCTATGTTCTCGTGGATGAATTCTCTAAAGAGCTTTGTCATCGCTTCAACATGCAAGGATTCATCCTTAATGCTATAGCTTACTATCTGCCCCATACCTTTCATCTTTCCAAAGCGAGGGAAGTTGAGAAGGATAACGAAGCTAGAGAACAACTGTAAGCCTTCAGTGAACGCACTGTAGACCGCCAAGTTCTTAGCAATAGAACCTTTGTCATTCTTAGAGATTTTTAGATCGTTGATGTAGTGATGCTTGTCTGCCATCTGTTCATACTCAGCGAATGCTTTATACTCTCTTTCAGGCATACCTACTGTATCAAGCAGTAGGCTATAAGCATGTTGATGAATAGCTTCCATGTTTGCAAAAGAACCCATCATCATACGAGCTTCAGGCTTTTTAAAGATTCGCATATACCTATCAACATAACCTGCACCTACATCTACATCCGACTGAGTAAACAGTCTAAATATTTGTGTCAGTAAGTTCTTCTCTTTAGCAGACATATCCTGCCAATCCTTAATATCATTGTGCAGGGGTACGTCTTCAGGGAACCAATGCATCTGGTTCTGTTGTACATAATAATCAAACATCCAAGGATGATCGAAAGGTTTGTAATAACTTCTAGTTCCTAACAGGCTCATTTTTCTTTTCCTTCTTGTCTTTCTTTTCTTTGCTTCCGAATATTTTTTCCCAGTTCTTCTCGAACTGATCCTTGTTTATTTGGCTAGGTCTGCGCTTGCTACCTTTACTCATCTTTTATGAAGACCCCATTTTCATTAAGATACCCTTTACGATCTTTAATTTCGTTGTAAGCAAACTGTAAACATTCTTCAAACGAAACACCATATATTTCTGCAATGATAATAAGAACTACTGCACAGTCTCCAACATCGTCACGGATGTCTTTGCCCTTTGCAAGGTTGTCTGCAAGTTCTCCAACCTCAGACACTAGTTTTAGTCCCTGAGTTTTTATGTCACCATTTTCTATTATGCGCCTATCTTTAGCCCACTGTATTACTTTATTTACAAGATCATCCTTCACAGCTTAAGCACTCCGCTAAATCTATTCGAGGTATTTTTACATTAACATTTTCAGCAGATCGAGCTGCATCCGAACGTAAGTAATAAAGAGACTTAAGTTTGTTAGCTCCCGCCCAGTGTACATCATTTATATATTGTAAGTAATCATCGTGTACTTGTTGAGGCTCTGTAGCCTTTGGAGGTATAAAGAAAAGATTGACGCTCTGGCTTTGACAGATATAGTTCTGCCTCTGCTGAGCATGTTCTATAATCCAAATCTGATTTATCTCTATAGCCGTCTTAAAGACTTCTTTAATAGTATCATCAAGCTCTTTGATATTCTGAACAGAACCTTGTGCTTCTGTAATTTGTTTCCAGATTTTCTCACGTTTAGTATTATCGGGGAATAACTCTAAGAGCACATCATCTAGATATTTGTTACGAACTCTAAAGCTTCCTGAGAGAGTCTTATGAGTAAACACATTGGCTCTCATAGGTTCTATCGAAGGACTAGTACCACCACAGATAATAGAACTAGAAGCATTAGGAGCAACAGCCAACAGGTGTGCATTGCGCTTACCCGATCCAGAGACATCTGGAGCTTCTCCCCTTTCATCAGCCAAGAAACGAGAAGCCTCTTCTGCTTTAGTTTTAATAAAAGAGAAAGCTCTGTGATTAAACGAGGCCGCATACATACTTTCAAAAGGAATCATATTCTTTTGTAAGTAACTATGGAAACCCATAGCTCCTAGACCAATCGAACGCTCACGATAGGCAGCGTAGGCCGCTCTAATATAGCCTTTCTTGTCTTCAAAGACATGCTTTGAGAATCGTTTGAAGTTAGCGCTGTAGCCACCCAAGCAAGAGATATCAACGATGTTAGATATAAAATGCTCAAGAGTATTATCAAGCATCGTAACAAGGTCGGAGATGAATACATCTGATTTACTCCATTCATCAAAGCTTTCGAGGTTAACACTTGACAGGCAGCAGACTGCAGTACGCTCCTCGTTAGTAGGAAGAGTTATCTCAGAGCACAGGTTACTTTGGCGAACTTTTAAACCTAGCTCCTTCTGCTCTTTCGGTAGAGCCTCATTGCATCTGTCAATGTTAACTATGTAAGGCTCACCTGTTTCTGCTCGAAGACTAATCAATTGAAACCAAAGAGCACGAGCAGAGACTGTCTTCACAGCCGTATTACTCTTAGGATCTACTAGCCTCCAGTCGCCGTCTTCTTTAACCGCCGCAAGGAACTCATCATTAATGTTAACGCCATTATGGAGGTTAAGACATTTACGATTTAAATCACCGCCAGTAGTCTTACGCATAGCCATGAACTCTTCGATCTCAGGGTGAGAGATATCCAAGTAAGCTGCATAGCTACCTCGTCTAGTTACACCCTGATTGAATGCTAACATTTGGCTGTCAACGACATGCATGAATGGTATAGAACCAGTAGATTTACTACCGTTAGCAGTATTCACACCATTACTACGAACATCGCCCCAATATCCACCAATGCCCCCACCTGCACTTGCAAGCCATATATTTTCATCATAATGAGCAGATAGCCCATGACGAGAATCAGGAACATAATTAAGAAAGCAGCTGATAGGAAGCCCCCTAGTTGTTCCCCCATTACTAAGGATAGGAGTACTGAACATAAACCAAAGATCACTAGAGTAATCATATAGTCGCTGTGCAAGAGCGTAGTCAGTAACCCCCCTATAAGTCGCACCAAAAACTGAGGCACGAGCAAAAGCTTCTTGAGCATGGGTCTCTCCTTGCCAGAAATACCTATCTTTTAAAGTTTCTTTGGCAAAAGTATCTAGAAGAGTTTCTTTATCATAGTCTATCTTAATGCCAAGATATTCTTGTACTCCAAGTTTACTAGTCATCCAAAACATCCTTCAACTTATTCAAGTACCATATAGCTTTATCAATATCTTGTTTGGTCTTACCCTTATAATTACATCTCCAGACATACTTGAAAGCTGCGCCACGCAGATAACCTTTAAATTCGTCAGGAGTTAAAGTAGCTTCCATTGCCTCGATACATTCAATAGAGCCAGTGTTGTAATGAGATGGACTATTAACAGGATCGTAGTCCGTTATTGTAACAGTACCGCAAAGTGGGTCATTCAATCCCATATCTTTTCTCCGTTGTTTCTCCCATACCTGCTGCCATTCTTCTGGCGTTATATCGTCAATGCTACCTGCCATTTATTCTACCTCTTTATTTTCATCAAAATATTCTTTCTTAAAATCTTCACTGTCTCTATACTTTTTGTTAACCCATTCTCGTGGAAGTGAGGCCTCACTAAACCATCTAAAGCCGTTAGCCGAAGCCCATTCGCCGTGGCTTCTCTTAGTCCCATCCTTTCGTCTAGGGGCGTTTGGCATTGGAGCAGAAGGGTTGGCAAATAGGAATATTAGTTCGAAATCTTTAGGAAGAGCCTTCTTAATCCATAAGTATTTGGAGAATTCAGCATAGTCCCAGAACCTTCCCTTGGCTTCGAGGAGGACTGTCTTCTTCCCTACCTTCTTAACAAAGTCAGGGTGATAGGTATGCTCTATAGTATAGGAAATTTGATTAGTATGGTGCTTCCACCCTTGCAGCAATCCATTGTGTAGCTCATGCTCCCACAAAGAATCGTAAGTAGAAGGTACGTTTTTTTCTCTAGGACGGACTGCCCTTTTCCTTCTCAGTCCGTTTCTTATTTTATTCAATGGATTACTCCCATGCGACCTTTAATCTCGACATCTAGAGCATCCCTTAGAGCTACTATATATGGGAGATCAATATCATCTATATGAGCACTCTCTTCTTCAAGAAGATACATGCCTAAAGATATTATTAATTCATGAAGCTCAAGTTCAATTTCTTCCTGCTCTTTCGATTCGCTCAAGAGTAGTCTCCATGCCCATTTGTTTAACCCTTTTACAAAACCACTTAAACGAATACGGTAGCAGCTTGAAGTTGCCATTATAATAAGTGTGTGTATCTTTAGGCATATAACGCTTAAAGTTTTTTAATGTAATAGGAGAGTGTTCCTGCTCACTCATTAGAGTGGACAGCCATTGTATTGCTATAGCTGAGGCTACCTTGCGTTGCCTCTTTGCTTGTTTACCATTCATAAGACTTCCTCGACTTTTGGTTCGCTGACAATCTTACTAAAGTATACAACACCTTTACTATACTTAAAACCTCTAAGCCCTTCACCATTATTGGCGTCAGAAAAACATTTATGTTTATAAGCACAGTACTGACAGTTCTTATGAATCTTCATGTTTCCTTTTGTACCTTCGGGTACTTCTGACCAACAACGAGGAGGCATTACATCAGACTCTACTGCTTCCTTTAAGGATTGAATCTTCGAAGAAATATTGGGCTTGTCCAAGTCTTCAGGCACAAACATAGCAAGCTCGCCACTTTCTTTATTGATGGCTAAGAAGCCTCCTTTATTTGTTCCTTCTGCTGCCTCATATCCTGCAAGCTGAGGCAAGTAACCGAACGAATCATCTTCAGGCAATGAGCCATATTTAAACTTCCCGAAGGCAAAGGAGGAAGCTGTCTTTACATCTACTACTTCTCCATCAATCTTACAATCCATGTGTCCAGTTATACCCTCTACTTGGACTGACTTCTGCTCGTCAGTTACAACATGCCCAGATAATCGGGCTAACACAAGAACAAGCTCTTCTAGGATATGACCATAAAGAAACTTAATCATTGTGGCAGGAGTAGGGGTACTATCTATCTTTTCTCTTTTATCAAACCATAGCTGCCTTGCAGGTTTGCCAATGTTAGACATACGCAAGGAGAAGTTAGCATTCCTTTCTTCGGGATGCGCCCATTGTTTGATGACTTTTTTTAATGCCTCGCCAAATTCATCGATCTCTTTGTCTGTTAAATCCAAAGGCTTGCCTTCGCATAAAGGCTCAAGCTTGTGATAAATATCTTCTACCAGAGTATCTAAACTTTTCATTTTTTATGCTCCACAAATCTGAGCTTTCTAGTAATCTTATCAAACATTACAAGCTTTATATTATATTTCATTTGTTCTTTAGTTCGGCTTCGACCAGAAGGATAAGCACCTTTTGTTTTAATATCTAAAAGAAGAAACTCATTTTTGGACTTATCCCAAGCAACAATATCTACTGCTCCGTCCGAGCCTGCATTTTTAAAAACTTCATATCCATTGTCCCACAACCAAGTAACAGCATAGTGCTCTGCTACATCTCCTAATCTATTGGAACTTTTTTTAATGTGTGTCACTCCAGTTATCTCCTATCTTGTATTCGCCATCTAAAGGACACTTAAGCTCTAAAGAAATACCTGCTTGCTTTATAGCTTCCACTCCAAGTCTTCCTACTTCTTCTGCTTGATTTTCTATTACTTCTATCTGCCACTCATCATGGATGTTAGCCACAAACTTTGCATCAAAAGTAGTAATATTTTTATCAAGTATAACAAGAGCTTCTTTCATTACAATAGCACCTGCACTTTGCAGTAAGCTATTTAAAGCAGCATGTGCGGATCTTACAAAAACTTTTCGTCCATCTAGTCCTCTTAGATACCCCTTTGTTGCCGCTCTCGATACTCTGTCAACAAGAGATTTAAATGCAGGTAGATTATCGAGGAAAGATTCTCTAAGTCTCTTGCCGTCTTTTCTGCTCCCTCCAACCACTGTCCCAAGCTTTGCATCTCCTGCTCCGTACAAGAGTGCATAGATGAATGTCTTAGCCTGATTTCTTGATTGAAGTCCTGCAGCACTTTGGTTAGCTGAGTGTATGTCTCCATTGAGTATTTCATTTGTAAAACCTTCATCGTTCATATAATGAGCAAGCATTCGAAGTTCTAAACCACTGGCATCTATACCAACCAACTTGTAACCAGAAGGAACAGTCCAACAAGCACGGCACTCCTTACCATAAGGAGCATTAATGCTAGGAACTTGAGCCATGTTAGGGCCTCGATGGGTCATCCTACCAGTAATAGTACCATTAGGATTAACATAGCCATGCACCCTGCCGTCTTCTCCAAGTTCTTTGAACCAAGAGTTTATCTGAGACACTCTCTTTTGAAGCATAAGATACTCAGCGATAAGCCCTGCTTCGGGTATGTTCTTGAC
>Ga0196905_1000024_pt1 | contig 51126 bp, 87 predicted proteins | sample CB_VirMetaG_3_FD_169098 | JGI IMG/M metagenome (GOLD analysis project Ga0196905, IMG submission 169098) | Freshwater to marine saline gradient viral communities from Chesapeake Bay - CB_1508_1S Viral MetaG (v3) (version 3) | ecosystem: Environmental > Aquatic > Marine > Coastal | place: USA... | reverse complement strand
CGATCAAGAATTTGCAGAAGCCATTAATATGACCGTACCTACGGTATTGGCGATGTTTGAAAACGATACCAAGTTTTATCCTAAAACAACAGGAACTGTCATACTTGGTCCGGATGTCATTGGTTATTCAGCCAGAGGTGTAAGACAAAACGTCATAGCGGCTCCAGAAGGTGTAGCCGTTGCTCCCGTAGATGTTGATAACTTGGTAAGACGCATACCGTTATTGATGAAAAGCCCGGATGGTTGGATACCTGCTTACGGTACGCAAGTATTAAAAATACTAGCAGGCTCTGATACCTACATTATTAAAACAAATGAAAATGGTATTCAAGAAATAACTGTCAAAGGCATACCACCAGTTAAGACAGATAGTTTAGGCCGCAAGTGGATCAGTTGGGTTGATACGCCTGAAACTACTCTTGCCGAAATGGATGTTGAAAATAAATTCGTTTTTGTAGGGGTAACAGCGCAAGGTGTAATGCCGCAAGTGGCAACGCCAGCAGGCTTATTAGAACCACACAAAATCCAAGCAGCACTTGCCGAATCCATTTTGATAGAAGATTCACCATATATTCCTGATTATAGTCTAGCGGTTGAAATATTCATATTCTTTATATCTGTAGTATTGGTTTGGATTTGTCTTAGTTACTTTGGTATTGCGTTAAGTGCAATAAGTTTTTTATTTGTTTTAGCTATACAAATAGTTGTTGGCTCAACTTTTATCAAGAATGGTTTATTGATAGATATAACTTGGGCGTTTATATCTAGTTTTATTGTAGGCACGTTAGCTTTCTATTTAAGATTCAAAGAACAATTCAAACTTAGACAACAAATTAAAAAACAATTTGAACACTATCTTGACCCAAGACAAGTCAAACAATTACAAAAGAATCCTGATCTATTAAAACTAGGTGGCGAAAAAAGAAACTGTACTTTTATCTTTACTGACTTAAGAGGTTTTACCGCTTTATCTGAAAGTGTTACACCTGAAGAAGTTACTTATATTATGAACAAGGTTTTAACTGCTCAACAAAAGGCAGTTCAAAAGTATGAGGGTATGGTAGATAAATATATTGGAGATGCGATGATGGCTATATTTAACGCACCTTTAGATATGCGTAATCACGCTAAGAGAGCAGTAGAATGTGGCGTAGAGATAATGAAGAATATAGAAATATTAAATCAAGAGCTGCAATCAGAAAATCTGCCAGGAATAGCTATAGGTATTGGTATCAATACGGGTGAAGCTATTGTTGGTAATATGGGTAGCGAAAATAGATTTGACTATACCGCAATAGGAGATGCTGTTAATACAGCAGCAAGGTTAGAATCTGCTACTAAAGAGCGTGGAGTCAATATATTAATAGGTGAGAGTACTGAGTTGATGTGTGGCTACCATTTGCTAGAATTAGAACCTATAATGGTCAAAGGCAAAAGCAAGCCTTTGAAGATATATACTTGGAAATAATATGTTAAAAGGAATATTAAAAAATGTAGTTGGTAGCGTAGCTCCAACGCTTGGATCTGCTTTAGGCGGACCGCTTGGAGGAATGGCAAGTAAAGTTATTTGCGATGTTTTAAAATGCGACAACACCCCTAAAGCAATCGATCAAGCCATTCAACAAGCAACTCCCGAACAAATGATGGAACTAAAAAAAGCAGAACAGGCTTTTGAAGTTCAAATGAAAGAACTAGATATAGATATATTCAAATTAGAAGTTCAAGACAAACAAGATGCTAGAGGAAAATTTAGCAAAGATTGGACTGCAAGAATTATGGGTATTGCAACTGTTGGAGGATTTCTTGGCTACATATTCTTAGTAACCATTCAACCGCCTGAGCAAAACTCTGAAGCACTTATTAACTTAGTTCTTGGGTATTTGGGAGGACTAGCAAGTGCGGTTATTTCGTTTTATTTTGGCGCTTCTAACACGCCTAGCAAGGATGACTAAAATGCACATATCAGATGAAGGATTAGAACTTATTAAACATTTTGAGGGCTGCGAACTTGAAGCATATTTTGACGCAGTTGGCGTTCTTACAATTGGATACGGACATATTAAAGGTGTTCAAGAGGGCGATAAGTGGACGCAAGATAAAGCTGACTATATGTTGCAAAGAGAACTTGAAGAAGAATACGAGCAATATATTAACGATTACGTACACGTAGATCTAAATCAACAACAATTCGACGCTCTTTGTTCTTGGGTATATAACTTAGGACCATCTAATTTAAAATCTTCTACTCTTTTAAAAAAATTAAATAATAAAGAATACGATAAAGTTCCAGAACAAATTAAAAAATGGAACAAAGCTGGCGGCAAAGTTTTAGCTGGATTGGTTAGAAGACGAGAAGCTGAAGCCTTATTATTTGAAGGTAAAGATTGGCGCCATATTTAACATGCCTATCAAGCTAAGAAAAAGCCATTCTATAAGAGATAAGGCTACTGGAAAAATGAAGCAAGAACATTCTTATATGAAAATGGCTGATATTAAAGAACTAAAAGAATTGCTTGAAATGCCTAATATGGGCCCAAAAGTAAAACAAAAAATCAAAAACGAAATTGAGAGAAGAAAGAAATTAGGAGCTTAGATGGCGCATCCTTCAGCAAGAGTTGCTCTTGCGGGTGAATATCTAGCAGCATCATTTTTGTTGCGATATTGCGACTCTGTTATATTGGCTCCTGAAGGCCATAAATCCGATCTTATTCTAGATCATCAAGGACAGTTTTATCGCATACAAGTAAAAACAACTAATAGCATTTATACCAAAGATAGTAAAAATTATTATCGTTGGGACTTTCGTTCTAACGCAGATAACAAAAGAAAGAATAAAATGCTAAGATATGGTAGCGGGCAAGTAGATATTTTCTGCTTAGTTGCCTTGCCAATCGATAAGGTTTTCTTTTTGCCTTTCAGCGAAGTTGAAAATTCTGTCGCCAAAACTATAGAAAATTTAAAAAATATTGACTCTAAAGAGTCTTTAATTAAAACTTTATTAATATTTAACAAGATACCAGAATTGGAACCGTTGGATGGCACTACAGAAAGCAGTATTTAGACCAGGCATAAACAGAGAAGGAACTGACTACGATAACGAGGGTGGTTGGTTTGACGGTAATTTAGTTCGTTTTAGAAAAGGCAGACCGGAAAAGTTTGGCGGTTGGACTAAGATAATATCTAATACTTTTTTAGGAACTTGCAGAGCTTTGCACGCTTGGATTGCTTTGGAAGGAACTAAATATCTTGGTCTTGGAACGAATTTAAAATATTATATACAAGAAGGTTCTGGCTACAACGATATAACCCCTATTAGATCTACTACCGCTGCAGGAGATGTAACCTTTGCTGCAGTAGATGGAGATGCAACTATTACAGTAACAGATACTGCAAATGGAGCAGTTCAAAACGATTTTGTTACATTCTCAGGTGCAGTATCTTTAGGCGGAAATATTACCGATACAGTTCTCAATCAAGAATATCAAATAGCAACTATTATAGATGCCGACAATTATACTATTGAAGCTAAAGATACAAGTGGCAATACTGTAACCGCCAACTCTTCTGATACAGGCGACGGAGGAGCTTCAGTAGTAGGAGAATACCAAATCAATACAGGTTTGGATGTATATGTTGGTTCTACTGGATATGGCGTAGGAACTTGGGGTGCTGGAGCATACGGATCATCAACTGCTTTATCTGCAGCAAATCAGCTAAGGCTTTGGACTCACGATAACTACGGCGAGAACTTAATAATGAATGTCAGAGGTGGCGGCATTTACGAATGGATTGAAAACAACGGCGTAACAACTAGAGCCGTTGAATTATCGCAAAGATCTGGAGCCAATCTAGTTCCAACTGTAGGATTACAAGTTATTACTTCAGAAACCGATAGACACTTGATTGTTTTAGGAGCTGATCCAATTTCAGGAGGTGTAAGAACAGGATCTATTGATCCGATGTTAGTTGCATTCTCCGATCAAGAAAACGAATTAGATTTTGAGCCTTTAATTACGAATACTGCTGGATCTGTAAGACTTTCCTCAGGATCTCAAATTGTTGGCGGTTGCAAAGCTAGACAAGAAACACTTATTTGGACAGACACTTCTTTATATAGTATGCAGTTTGTTGGCCCTCCTTATACATTTGCAGTTAACCTAATTAACGAAGGAGCTGGTTTAGTTGGACCAAAGGCTTGCGCAACTGCTCCTAACGGTACATTTTGGATGAGTAACAATAACTTCTACGTATATAACGGATCTGTACAAACTGTTAGATGTCAAGTACAAAATTACGTATTTAGCAATATCAATTTAGATCAAGCTTATAAAATACACGCTTTTACAATTAACGATAAAACTGAAGTAGGCTGGTTCTATTGTTCTGCTAACAGCGACAATATTGATAGATACGTTCTTTATAACTATACAGAAGATGCTTGGTCATATGGTCAATTAACTAGAACTGCTTGGTTAGATACAGGCGTTGAGCCATATCCAAGAGCAGTAACTAACGGTTATTTATATCAACAAGAATACGGTTTTGACGCAGATGGATCGCCGATGACAAATGTTTATATTCAAAGCTCAGACTTTGATATAGGTGATGGCGAGAGTTTTCAATTTATTAGACGACTTATACCAGATTTTAAATTTTTACAAAATGAAAATGATTGCTCTATTAATATAGTTTTACAAACTAGAGATTTTCCAGGAAATTCCCTATCAATAGATTCAACCAGTTCTATTAAAAGCAATACTGGTCAAGTCAACGTTAGGGGCAGAGGAAGACAAGCAGCGCTTAGATTTGAATCTGATGACGACGCTACAGATGATGGTAATCTAGGTATAGGTTGGAGATTGGGAGCTACAAGGATAGATATCAGGCAAGACGGTAGAAGATAATGGCTAAACTGCTGCCAACTAGATTACCGTTAGCGCAAGGAGAAACTGTTTCTGCCGACCTTTTTAATAGACTTGTACGTATTTTAGAGATAAACTTAGGAGCAGTAGATCCGTATAATACTTTAGCTATATCGACTACTCAACGTGATCAGCTTAATTTTAATCCTGGCACGCTAATCTTCAATACAACTACAGAAGTGTTGCAGGTTTGGGATGGATACGAGTTTATAGATTTAACCAGCCATCGTACTTATCTGACAGGACTTTCTGCTACAACTGGATTAGGCTCAGTTACTGTATCAACGCCTTAAAAATGCTAACATATAGGTTATATTAATATGCTAAACGGACAACAAAGACAAAACTTACAAAGCGTTGCAGGTATGGGAAGAAACGAGGATACGTTTCTTGCGCACGTTGCGCCAGATGAAATGGTTATCCCAGCTCAAGTACTACGCGACGATCCTTTCTTAAATGCTTTAATCAGAAAATCTATTTCTAAATATGGAGTTGATCCAAATCAATTTGTCGTTGGAAACGGCGATATGGATTTAAATCCTTTAACAGGATTACCAGAGTTTGGTTTTCTTTCTAAAGTTTGGAAAAAAGTTAAAAACGTAGTTAAAAAAGCTGCTCCTGTATTGGGAGTTGCAGCTACTTTTATTCCAGGAGTAGGACCAGCTTTAGGTTCAGCTTTAGGTGGACTGGGTGGAGCAGCAACATCTGTTCTTTCTAAAATACCAGGAATAGGTGGAGCTTTGTCATCCGGAGCAAGCGCGTTAGGAAGTGCGCTTACAGGTGGTATTGGTAGTTTAGGAAAAATAATAGGCAAAGTTCCAGGACTTGGAACGTTAGGACAAAACTTACAAGATTTTGGTTTATATACAGGAACTCCTTTAAGTCAAGGACTTGGAGCTCTTGGACAAGGTATTGCAGGATTGTTTCAACAACCTCAACAAGGAGGAATGGGTGGAATGATGCCAGGCGGAGGAATGATGTATCCTCAACAAATGGGCGGTTTTATAAATGTAGCTGGACAGCAGCAACCAGGATTTTTATCAAAACTTGGAGGCGGCATCTCAGATTTCTTAGGATCTATAGCAAGCCCATTTTATAAAGATGGACAATTAACAGGATTAGGTGCTGGTGGATTAGGAGCGCTTCTTGGAAAAGTAACTTACGAAGATGTTAAATCAAGAATGGGTGGTTTAGCAGAAACTCCAGCAGTAACGATGGATCCTCTAGGAAGATACCAACTTTCAAAAGCTTTAGGTACTGGGGGTACTAGAGCAGAGTTTGGTTTGGGACCAGCTCAGCAAACTTTAAAATTTGCAAAAGGCGGCGCCGTAATGATGGAAGAGCTCGATATGCGTAATGGCGGCGAATCAGCTGGACCAGGTACTGGAACTTCAGACGATATTCCAGCCATGTTAAGCGATGGTGAATATGTAATGACTGCAAAAGCTGTAAGAGGAGCAGGATCTTTTACAACCAAAAAAACTCCTCAAGGAATAGAGCTTATAGGTGGCGGTAAATCATCTAGAGAACAAGGCGTAAAAAATATGCGCGAATTAATGAATATTTTTGAGGCAATATAATGGCTTTACCTGAAGGTTATTCATTTACACCCCCTGAAGGAAGAATTTATGATATGGGTTCGCCACCTCCAGGTTTTGCATACGCTTATGGTCCAAATGGTGAGAGACAAGCAGTTCCAAGAGATAGTAGGGCAAATAGTCCAGCTATAGGAGGCGGAATGGCAAACGGTCAAATGTTACCAGTTTTGAGTGCAGTAGATAGAACCGAAGTTCTATCCGATCCTGCGTTACGTGAATTATATTTTGGTTCTCCTGATTATCCAGGACTTATTTCAGAAGCTAGAAGAGCAGCGCAACAAACATTTTTAGATCAACCTGCAATATTAAGACAAACCGCAGGATTATCTCCTTTAGAAACAGCAGCTATTCAACAGGCTTACGGCGGTATTGGCGGATATGAACCATATTTACAAGCTCAAGAAGAAGCTATTTTAGGTGGTCTCGGAACTATAGGATCTCAAAGAGGTTTATCTAGAGCATCTTTAAGAGGTTTTGATCCAACTTCTATAGGTGGTTTTTACAATCCTTTTGAACAACAAGTAGTACAACAAACTATTCAAGATGTAATGAAGGGTGGGGCTTTACAGGATATTCAACAAAGAGCAGCTGATATTGCTAGAGGCGGAGAATCAGCATTTGGTTCTAGAGCTAGGCTTGGAGCTGCAGAAAGACAAGCAGCTTTAGGAAAAGGCTTAGGCGAGGCTCTTGCTCAAATCAGAGCAGGCGGATATGGACAAGCCTTAGGAGCAGCTCAAAGAGAATCAGAATTTGGTAGGGGAGCTTTACAAAGAGCCGCTGAATTTGAAAGAGGAGTTGGTCAAGAGCTAGCTGGTTATGGAAGAGAACTTGGCGGACTTGGAGCAACTTATCAACAATTAGGACAACAACAAAGACAAGAGTTAATGGGTCTAGGAGCTGTACCAAGACAGCTGATGGAAACAAGATTGGGAAGAGAATACGAACAACAAGTTGCTCAAAGACAAGCTCCAATACAAGCGATGCAATATATTCAAGGGTTTGCTCCTCAATATGTTGGTGGACAAACTCAAATAGCAAAACAATACAGAGAACCAAGATCTCCTTTAGCAGAAGGACTAGGAGCTTTCTTCAGCACATACGGTGCTCTAGCTCCTCAACAACAAGGTTCTGGAGTTAATATATATGCCGGCGGACAAGGCGGAGGTCAACAGCAAACTGGAGGATATATGACAACAGGTTATATGCCTTCTATGCCTAGTTATGGTGGATATCAGCAAGCTCCAAGTTATGGAGGATATCAGCAAGCACCTCAATCAGGCGGCGGTTACATATTTGCTTAAAGGATAACAATGAATGTACTTCAAAGAAGAATGTTTCAACAAGGAGGGGTATCCTCTAGTTATAGCGGTAACATACAAAAGTTTGTAACTGATCGTATTGCGGCTGGAATGAATCCAGACGATATTGTTGCAGAAGGCATTCAAGTTGGAATCAATCCGCAATTTACTAGAGAATTAATTGCTCAATTTACACCCGCTCCCGCTCCTGTAGATCCTAGATCGCAGGTGCAAATACCTATGCCCAGAAGACCACAAGAAACTATTGTTACTGCTCCAAGAATAGAATCAATAGATGTTTCTCAATTAGATCAAGATAGATTTATTCCTGTTCCAGGATTAGATGAAGAAGCTCCAGAAGACGAAATGTTTGCGCAAGAAAGACCTGTAGAAAAAGCAGAGCCGGAGCTTGGACCTAATCAGGTAATGATTGGTAGTGATGTTTATAATATGCCAGCTAACTTTGAACAGATGGTTCAAAACAGAGATATAGATGGTGTTACCTTATATCCAATTATCAATAACCCAAATGCAAAATTTGGTTCAAACGTGGCTAAAATTTTAGAACAATTTGTTCAAGAAGATGAACCCTTTCAAATTACTGAAAGAATGAGTGGTCTTGGATTTGAAGAAAGAAGAGGAACAGCTTACAGGCCAGAAGATATTGGTTCAGCTACTGTTGATGTTAGTTTAGGTATAGGTAGATTATTAGAAGGTCCAGTAAGTGGTATTGCTGGATTTTTAGGAGAAGTGGCCGGTGGAGCTCGTCAAAGAAAAAGATTCAGAGAAGCTATTCCAAGTGTTCCAACAAGAGAAGAATTATCTTTAGCAAGATTACAGTCTATTCCTGGTGTTGAATATCAACCACCAGAATTAATAGCTCCTACTGTAGAAACAACAATAGATAAAGAATTAGAAGACTTAACAAAACCAACTATTGTAGAAGAAGTTCCTGCGGAAAAAGAGATTGTAGGGGAAGCTGTTGTTGAAGAAGAAATTACTCCAGAAGAAGCAGTTGTAACTGAAGAAGAAAAACTAGCGAAAGAAGAAGGCAAAAAAGTAAAAGAAACAAAAGAAGACGAACCTTATGTTGATGTAGAGAATGAAAAAAGTTCTTTAGAAGCTATGAAGACTGTATTCTCGAATCCTGATTTTGTAAGATATATTGGAAATATTGGAAGTCAAATGACTAAAACTTCTCAAATAGGTGCTGGTATTGGTTTAGGTGCAGCTCAAACATTTGAAGAAAGAAAATTGCTCGAATTTGAAAAAGAAAAAGCTGTAAGAGAAGCTTTGCTAAAAGGAAAAGAAATTCTTAAAATTTCAGATTTAGAAGCTATTGCAAAAAGAGATGAAAGTCTTGCAAACACTTTAAAAGAGTTTCAAAATTCTAGAGATAATTTAAAAAAATTAGATGGCGTTATAAGCGAAATAGAAGCTGGCGGCGCAACTGGATTGGTAGGTCTTTTAGGTAAAGCAAAAGACCAATTTTTAACTCTTGTTAAAGAAGGTTACGGTAAAGACTTTGATCAACTGTCTCCAAGAACAAGAGCAGAAGCAGCTGTTAAAGTTCTACAACAAAAATCAATTAGAGACTTATTGGGTGAATCTGGTAAGACTATATCTAACTTAGATAGAAAGATTATTGAAGATATCTTTGGTACGATTGATACATTCACACCTCCAGCAATCATTATTGATAAATTAAAAGATACGAGAAAAGGATTTGTAGATTCAATCAAAAGACAGCAATCTCAAGCAAATATAGATTTAGAATTTTTTAGAAGATCTAAGCAAGATTCTTCAGCAGTGTCTAGTGACTATCAAACTATTAAAGATTTACTAGAATTTAGCCCAGCTCCATATGGAGAGGTTGAACCTTCAGAGACAATAGATTTTAGATCTCAATTTAGAAAATGAAAAAATATGATTTCATACTAACCGACGATTTAACGGTTCCTATCTACGCAAATTCTAGAAAAGAAGCTGAACAAAAATTACAAGCAGAAATAGCAAAGAAAGAAGCTTCTCCTATTTTTGATAAATTATATTTTGATTACGAAACAGGTATCAATATTCCTAGCCTTAGACAAAAACTTGCTAGAGCTGAATCAGTTAAAGTAGATGGCAAAAGACTAGACTTAGAAAAAGAAGCTGTCCTTAGAGGAGAGGTTGGCAGCGAGGGTTTTACTCGTTCTACCAAAGGCGATCTAGCTATCACTCCAGAAGGGCAGAGAAGACTTGTAGAAAAAGGTTTGTTAGAACCTGAACAAATATCTACCAAAAATATTGTTATAGATGAAAACAGATTTGGTACAGCAGGAGACTTTGCAGATTTTGCTGGAGCTGCCGGCCCGATACTTGGAGCCATAACTGCACTTAGCCCGCATCTTAGATTGGTTAAGATGGCGCAAGTTTTATTTAGAAGCCCAGCTGTTTCTAGAGCTGTATCTGCTGGACTCGGTTCGGCTGCAGGTAAAGGAGCTGAGGAAGTATTAGATGCTCAGCAAGGATTTCAATTACAAGACAGTCAAGACGTTGCAGATATGCTTAAAAATGAATTTGCTTTTGGTACTGTAGGACAAGGGGTTGGAGAACTTGGAGCAAAAGCATTCGCAGCTTTCTTTGGAAGAAAAGCACCTATTGCAGATATTAGAGACACTTGGGTTGTTAATAACGGCTACAGTATGGATGACGTTATTAAGCTGGATGGAAAACTGGGAAGGCTTGCAACAGAAAACGATATTAAAAAAGCCGCTAAAAGAGGTGAGGTAAAAGATCTCGGCGTTAGAGGTGTTCCAAGTCAAAGAGCTTTAGGAAGAGCGTTGCCTGGAAGAATGCAGGCCGCAGGTGAAACTATCTTTGGAAGAAAGAGCAGAGATCAAGGATTGATTGCCTACAATATGGCGGCTCTTAAACAACTCAGAGAAAAGATAGCTCAAACGCAAGCACGTCTAGATGATTACGCTTTAACTAACGCAGATGATTCTTTACTTATTTCAGAATTAAAATCTAAAAAATCTTTATTAGAAAAAGCAGATGAGGATATGTCTAATCAGCTACAAAGATTAATAGAAGATTTAACAGAGCAGACTGGAGGTTTTGACTCTGGAATATTATTAGCTCCTCAAAGAGCAGAGCTTGGAGCAAGCATTCAAAGCACAATCAAAAATGCTTATATAGATATGCAAAAAGGTTTTGAAGGCAGATATAAAACTTTATTTGACGAAGTAGATAAATTTACTGGCGATAAAGACATACGAATAAACTTAGATGATATAAGTGAATACATTAATCAAATTTTAGATAGAAACGTTTTGCTTCCAGCCAAAGATGAAGACATCAATTTTAAAGTGCTGATGAAGCTCAAAGAAGAAATAGATGGCGGTAAGCTAAGAAATGGAGCAAGACTAGATCAGCTTATTAGTATCAAAGGAGATTTAATTGGAGCTACGTTAAGTGCTGGTTTAAAAGGTGGCGAAAAAGGAAACGTCATTAAAGCTGTTAGAGAAATGATAGATGACAAACTGACAGATGCTCCTTTAGGATTTATTACTAGAGCTACTAAAGTAAAAGAGCCTGTAATAGATCCAAAAACAGGATTACAAAAAGTTGATCCAAAAACTGACAAACCAATCTTTATAGAAAAGATAGTCAGAGAACCAGTAAGTGAAACAAAGAGAAAGCAGCTTTTTAATTTGGCTAATAGAATTAATAAAGAAAATCAAAGATATGCAAAGTCGATGGAGCCGTTTGATAACGCAGCTGTTCTTAGAGTTAAAAAAGATGCTGGCCAAAATAAAGTAGATCCTGATGATGTGTACAATTTCATAATTCAAAAAAACAAACACGGCGATCTAAAAGATATTCTTGCAGCAATGCCAGAATCTCCAATATTTATTAAAGATGCTAAAGGCAAGATAATTGGCAAGACTGCAACAAGAGCTACTCTTAGAACTCAGCTTTTAAGAAGATTATTTAAAGATGAGATAGCTCTAGCAACAGATCCTATTACTGGAATAGTGAATCCATCAAGATATGTAAATAATCTTTTAAAGAAAGAAGCCATCCTAACTCAGCTTGTTGGTAAGCAAAGAACAACATTCTTCCAAATGTTAGATGAATTTAATAAGCTCAGCCCTAACTTAACTCCAGATGAACTTACCAGACTTGCAAACAATATGACTTCTAAAGCAGAGGGTTTGGAAGCAACGCAAGGGTTTGAGGGTTTAAATAAATTTATTAAAGGTTTAAGAGAAAAAGCCCAAGCGAGTTCTGAAAGATTAGATTTTGAAAAAAGAAATATTCTAAGAAATTTAGATACTGCAACTCCAGAAGAGATGGCCGCTAAATTATTCAGACCAAGATCTGCTGGCGATATTGAATTTATTAAAGGACAGTTATCTCCTGAGGCTTTTGCTGAGGTACAAGATTTTGCTTTAGAATCTTTAATTAAAAAGTCAATCCTTCCAGGAAGCAACAAGCTTGGAGAAATATTTAAACCAGGTAACTTAGAAAGAGCCTTACAGTCTTACGGCGATGATACGCTTCAAGCTATGTTTGGAAAAGATCTTGCAGAGTCTCTTAAAAACTATGCAAGGACTTTAAGAATAACTGTAGGAGCAGAAGAAGCTGGAGGAGCTGGTACTTTGGTTGCTGGTGCCTTAGCTTTAAATATATTTAATTTAAGTGCGTTGCCTACAGCTGTAGCTCTAGGAACATATAAAGCTATATTCTCTAATCCAAGAATTGTTTCTTTGCTTTCAAAAACAGATAGCAGCTCTGTAGGAGAGGTTTTAAGATTTGTAGAGAGAGCAATAAGATTTTCATTAACCAGAGAACTTGGACTTGGAACAACTGAGCTTGGCGAAGATATAACTAGAGGTCTCGAAGAAGGAACTAGAAGAGCTGGTGAGGAACAAGTAACTCAAGACTTTTTAGAAACTTTAAGAGGAGCAGGTAGAGAACTTGGAACTGCGGCCACTCAAGCAAGACAGACGTTAACTACATCTTTAAATCTTCCAGAAGTAGAGCCTATAGGTGCTGAACAAGCGCAAGGAATAATGGCTCCTAGTCTATTAGGCGGCTCTCCTGCAAATATTGATATAGCGCAAAGACTTGGCAGATTAGCCTAACTTTCAAAATCCATTTTTTCGTATTCTTTCCAGTTCTTTTTGAGAACTTCCAACCAATCTTCTAGCGTCATTACATTTACTATTTTATTGGTTTTTTCCCATTCGGTATTAACAGCGTAAATAGGTACGCAAACTTTTGTACTTCTTCTGTTGTATTTAAAAATTAAAACAGGGATTCTGTTGCCGGCAGATTCACATACTTGATTCCACCAGCCTGATTGATACCAGTCGCCCTCTTTGTAAAACTTACATTCAACGGCGTGAAAAGGAATATTGATATCGCAAAGATTTTTAGATTGATATTGATCTAGATTTCTTTTACAAGCAAAGTCTATTCCTTGCTCTTCAAAAAATTCATTTAAAGTTTTGGCTATTTCTCGCTCAAAACCTGCTCCTTTGTTTCTACTATTAATTGGCATATTATTTCTTCTTAACTAATCCCATCTCTTCGCGATCAAATCCTAGAGGATATGGCGATAAACATTCAAGTTCATCTCTAGAAAAATGCACATATGGCTCAGAGTCTTCTTCGTATATTGGTTCAGCTACTGTACCAAAACGAATATCGTACACTTTGTCGCGTTGCCAAGTGTGGCTATAAACACTATCTGTCATAGCATAAACAATTACAAATGGATGATTAGTAGCTATAGATAAGGCCGCACCCATTCTTAATTTAGATGCCGATAATAATAAAGTGTCGTATCTTTCTATACTAAAAGTTCTGCATTTTACTTCCATCCAAAAACATACTTCTTTAGATTCGCACCAGTAATCTAATCCATAACTAACTGGTAATTTGTTGCAACGAACATTCCAAAGTCCTTCTATAAAACCAGCGACACGTTCTTCCCGTTTTTGATCGTTGATCGTTTCCATCTTAGGTTTTGGATTCATAGTTATCTCCTTTTATTCTTCTTCAAAAAATTCAGGATCAATCGCAACAATTCTTTTTGTTGGTCTACCTGTTCCTTTAGCTTTTAAATCTTTTTCTTGTATCTCACCAGCATTTTTAAGCCTTTCTATAATCTCTTTGACTTCGTATGACTTCATTGATCTAAATATTTCTCTTCTATCAATATCGCGTTTGCTGATACCCCAGTCGCCTTGCGATCTAATAAAGTTAAGTATTTGCTTGATCTTTCCTTCCATTTCTGATCCAGCAACTTTATCTCTACAGCTTTCTACTAATAGCTGATCGTAATAGTTAACGTAATCAATTGCCCACTTAGTTATTTCTACAGGAATAACCTTTGCATTGCGGTCATCTGCTAACGCGGCAATTAAAGCAAGTCTCATAGATTTTTCTCTTGTTCTTGATAGCAATACTTCCAATCCATCTTTTTCTAATCTGTTTTGTTGCTCTACTAAATCGTATGCAAGCTTTTCTAAAAGATGATTACTTTCATCTGAGAAAGCTATAACTCTTTGTTTAAAATCCATTTCTGCATTATTGATGGCAATTTGCTCTATTTCATTTTTAACTTGACGAACATGTTCTACCCAATCTGTTGTTGATTTAGGTGGCTCAACAAATGGTTTCATTTTTCCAACAGTTCTTGGAATAGTAGATTCAGCAACAATAAATCTATTTAAGAATCCATCTACAATACGACCGGTTGAGAGCGCACCATAGAAATTCTTTGGTACGCTCATACCGACCAACGTTATTGCAGGTTTGATAGTTGATCTATCTAGCACTTCTTTTTGTTGTTTCTGCGTTAACGTCATCATAGAATAATTGTCAGGTCGCAAAGTACCATGACATCTTCCCCATGTTTCCATAAGAACTTGAATAGCGTCTTCTTTGTTTGAGTTGCTAGAATTAGATATGCTTTCTAATCTCTTACCAAATTCATCCATAACTGTAATGTGTGTTGGTTTATATCTAAGAATAGAATAGATAGCACCACTTGATGTATAGCCATCACCAGCCATAAGATCAGAATAACCAGCTTTATCTAAAATAGCTTCAATAACTGTTTTAACGTTTTCTTTTCCTTGCCCTGATTTTGCAATACACATAAAGAACAAAGATGAGAAATTATTCATATTGGTCTTATACATTCTTCCCAAAGTTACAGAACAAAGAGCGAGTGCTGCTTGCATACTTAAAGCTGGTTGAGAGATCTGCGCTATACGCTCAGAATAATCGTAAATGTCTTTGATAATTCCTGGTGGGTTATATAGATCAACAGGCTCATCTATATGATGCAATTTAGATATATATGCTGGTGCTTGTTGGTTTTTTCTTTCGTGAGTTTTTTGTATGCTGTTAACTGTTGTTTGTATTTCTGAATCAGGAAGAGGTGGTTTATTTTGTTGATTCCAAGAATTAACAAAGAAATGTACAAAGTCTATATTTAAATCTTTTGCTATTAAATAACCAGCAAGTCTTGCGGCTTGGTCATTTCTTGACCCTTCTGTTACACCGTCTAAAGATAATGGTGTTTGTATTGGTTTGCCATTTACTTTATCTGCTCCAGTTATTTTTATCCAAAGCTCCTTAGTAAAATCAGGAAGATCATCTATATCATCTAATTCCCAATCAGGAATAGTAATTGGTTCATAGATAGCTCCGGTTGCATGAATATTGTGAGGCGCAACAATAAGGCCGCCTACCCCTCTTATATCTATAAGTTTCTCAGGTTCGGTTGTTGCGGTTCTTCTTGCTACATAAGTAGTAAAGTTTTCAGGATTATTATAGTAATAGTGTACGCCTTTACCTGTAGCGACTTTAAATGGGGTGGTAGGGAGAGTAGCGTCAGCCCAATTAACAGCTTCAGGAGTGTCTGCGTCGACTACTATAAATTTTCCGCAGACTAAGGCTACAACTAAATCATCCCTACCTTTAAACCATTTGGTAATTTCTTCTGTCGTTGGTTGGCGTTCTTGAAACTGCTGCCATCCGCCTAACTCTTTAGGTGGAACTTTATTATGGCGATGTAGTGGTACTACACTTACGCCAAACTCAGCATACGCAAGCGCTAAATCCAACGCAGTATCTTGCGCTGTAATATTTAAATTGAACACTATTAACTTTCACTCTTGTCTTCTAGCGGTCCATATATAGATTCAAAATCAAGTTTGCCCCCACTAGCTTTGATTATTTTTTTTGCTTGTTTGATTGACGGTTGTCTTAAACCATATCGCCAAGCTTTAGTAGTTGCTGGCGAGCAATCAAATAATTCTGCTGCAGGTTCTGTACCTACAAATTCAATATATTCTTTTAAGGTATATCTTCGCACCTCTCTCTCCTTGTATTCAGGTTCTAGTTTTTCTGCAAGAAATGTATTAAGCTCTCTATCGGTTAAAGTTTTTAACCTCCAAAGATAGTTTACTTTCCATTGATCTTTGTGCACTTCATTCATTTTACAATCCGTTCATATTTTCTTGTTGACTAATTGTAATTCTAAATAAATTAAATTAAAATACTTTTTATAAAAAAAAGGAGAAGATATATGTCTGATATATTGAGTCGTATAAAAAGTCCTAATGAACTCGTAGAAAAACAAGGTGCAAAAATCTTAATCTACGGAGCATCAGGAGCAGGTAAGACGACTACCTGCGCAACTGCCCCAGGCAAAACTTTAATCATCAGTATGGAGGCCGGACTCTTATCTATTAGAGATCAAGAGAACGTTACTGCTATTGAGGTTAAAGAAGCGCACGAAATCGAGGAGATCGCTCAACTACTTGAGTCAGGTCAACTTGATTACGATACCGTTTGCTTGGACAGCGTGACAGAAATGTCAGAGATTTTGCTTGCAGCTGAAAAAGCTAAAAGCAAAGACCCAAGACGTGCTTATGGCGAGGTTATAGAAATTATGACCAAAACTATGCGTAGGTTTAGGGATCTCAAAATTCACGTCATCTTTGTTGCTAAAGAGGACAAGATACGTGATGAGCAAACCGGAATGTTTACGTATCAACCTATGATGGTAGGTGCAAAACTTCCAGTTCAAATACCTTACTTCTTTGATGAAGTTCTAGTACTTAGAGTTTTTGAAGAAGAAAATGAAGAAGGTAAGAAGGTAACCAATCGTTGGTTACAAACAACCCTTGGCGCGAATTACACCGCCAAAGACAGGAGTGGTAAGTTAGATACTTTTGAAGAGCCTAACTTAACGCATATTATTAATAAACTTGGTTTTACAACAGGAGGCTAATATGAGCGATTTTGCAGATGTCAAGTTTAATTTCGAAACGAAAGAAAGTGATAACTCCTTCATCCCCGAAGGCGATTATGTGACTGAGATAAAGACTTGCGAGAAAACTGTTTCTCAAGCAGGTAATTCTTATCTTAAGTTAGAGGTAGCTGTTGCAGGCGAGAAATACAAAGGTTGGATTGCTAGAAACAATTTTAATCTTTGGTATACCAATCCTGACCAAGAGAAACAAGAGATGGTTAGAGAGATTGCATCTAGGCAGTTTTCTAAACTTCTCAAAGCTCTTGGACTTGAAAGCAATCCACCGTCAAATGCTGGCGAGTTGGTTGGCTTAAAAGTTATCTCAACTTTTGGTATTGAGAAAAGTAATAACCCGGACTATCCAGATAAAAATAATATTATTGGATTTAAGTCTGTCGGTCATACCGACAAACCTAAAGTTGCACAAACAACTTTAGAGACTCCAGCTTGGGTTAACGATAACAAGCCAGCTAAGCCTAGCTTGTAACTTATAGGTGCGCTAGGGCGCCATAAAAGGGCTTTCCTTTCCCCCCACACACTCAAGGTGGGCCCACCTAGCATTCTTTAGGGGGATTAATGAATCGTTAAACTAATTCTATGTGATGGATCGTATTTAGAGATTTCTATAACTTCGGCAGGAACAAAGACATCATCTTCTTCCATAGATTTTAATTGAACAAAGAACTTTGCAGTATCTTCATCTGGAGCATTGAGAACAGCTACGCGCATACCATTTTCTGATTTGTAGTAACATAGGTATTTATCAAATCTTTCAAACATTTTAATTATCCTTTTTATATCCATTAACATACAATGCTATAACTGCATAATGAATTATTTTCATTAAGTCAGCATTTTCTTTACCGTTCTTTTTACCGAACCGCATAGCATATTTCATTATGTTTCCTAGGGCAAAGCCCTCACCATGACCGCTATCAATAATAATATCAGTTGCCTGATACTTACCGTTAGCGTAATGTTGATTATAAGTTTGATCTATATATTCTTTAATAGCTTGAAGAATCTCATCTTCTTTAAACTTATATTCAATCACAGTTCTAAATCTACTATATTGGGACTGTTATAGATAGTTAAATGACCGCCTTTTTCATAATTTTTATAAGCCTCTAAATACTGCTCCATCATCTCCCAGCCTCTATTCATATGCTCTTCACCCATACGAAAGACTTTAGATGCAAATGGATGTACTTTTTCTTGAGCTACAAAAATAAATTCTTTTACTCTGAATCCAGCTTTTTCCATTCCTCTGCGATACCAAGCGGCTTGCATGTCGTAACCGTATTTTCTAACCGAACCAGCAAACTCTTTAGGGTGACAGCTTTGCGTTGTTTTATAGTCAACAACAACAATATCGTTAGCGGCATAAGGTTTTTGGATAGGCGGACAGAGAACATCTGGACGACACTTGCAAAGTATTTCGCCTTCATACCAATAAAAACTAGCCTCTGTAAGCCTACCTTCTGCATTAATATAAACGTCGCCTTCATCAATTAGATTGGCTTTCATACCCTTGATAGCTTGTAACTCAGCTTCTTTAATAACAGTCAAACCTCTTTCTTCGTATTCGGCTTTTAAGTCTTTGTTTGCATTGGTATATGGAGAGCCAGTAATAACAGCAACGTCGTTATTAAATGCTTCTTCTCCCTCTACAATCATTGAGTGTGCAGCCGTCCCAAAGTTCATAGCGGGCGTAGTTTCTTGAACGTGTTCAACCGCGTGTAATTGAGAATGCCCAAAAGCTCTGACGTTAGAGCTGCTGAGTCCTGGACCGGCGTGATAGACGGCATTAGGTATATCATCAAAGATAAACGCGTCTCCTCTTTCGGTAAATTTATATTCTTTTAATTCAGTTATTTCCATTTTCATACTCCAGTATTAATATCTGTACAACAGATGGGTGTTTCATTGGTCTAGGCCAATACTTTAAATTGTTATATATAGATTGCAGATTATCTCCGTAATCTTTAGCTTCGTCGTAATAAGGTTTATCTATCATTTCCCAGTATTCTAATAATTCTTTGTATTCTTCTTTATTTCCGACAAAACCTAAGTCCAATTCTGTATGATCAAACGGAACAAACTTAAGTCCGCCTGTATTCTTGCGCATAGGGTAGAAACGTATTTCATCACCGATCGGCATACAAATAATTGACCACGTTTGGATACCTACCTGTAAAGTCAACCTTTATCAGATTAGGTTTATTAATTTCAGTCTGGCGAAAGAGAGCCTCATCTATTGTAATCGGAGGGGAGCGACGCAAACTTTCGCCAGAAACCATATGATTCCACCACGCTACTGCTTTCTGTCTAGCGTAACCGGTATGTTCAAAACAAATAAATTCGTTAATAATTTTATTGGGAGTCTTGTAACTGACTTTTAATACAGGCACATTCTTGCCTTTTGCAAGATGATGACCCACCCACATATCTATAACTTTTAAATCGTAGCGTTCTTTTTTTTGATTTTTAGATATGATTTCAAGCTGAGATGCAACCAAATCAAGTTGCAATTTACGCATAGGAAATTGGTAACCACAATCCGGACAAGTATTAGCCGCTTTCGGTACATACGACTGACATTCTTTGCAAGACTTAACTAGCATCTGTCCTGGCTTTCTGCGCTGTCCTTTAGCATTTGGTTTGATCTGATTGATTGGACCATGACGCTCAATATTTCTAGCAAAATCTAAAACCAAACAATCTTTCTTGCCGTCTGATGGACGCATACCTCTACCCATCATCTGCACGTAAAGTCCTGGACTTTGAGTGGGGCGCAACATAACAATCAAATCTGTATTAGGCGCATCAAATCCAGTTGTTAACACATCGCAATTAACCAACGCTTTTATTTTGCCAGCTTTGTAATCTGCTATTAATTGGTCTCTCTCGGTTTGGCTAGTCTCTCCAGTTACAACCTTTGCGCTGATGTCGTAGAGACGAAGTATGCTGCAGACCATCTCTGCATGATTGACGCCAGCGCAAAAGATTAACCATTGCTTTCTGTTCTGTCCCTTTTTAATTGTTTCTTGAATGGCTTTAATTGTTTTGCCTTCGTCGTTCATTTTTTCTTGTAGATCAGAACGAATAAATTCTCCACCTCTGATACCGACGCTTTCTACGTCGTATTGAGTATCCATACATTTCGTTACTAGAGGTGCTAAGTAACCATCATCAATCAAGCGTAATAAATTATCACCACTACTAAAGTCAATAGCGATATCGTCGAAGATAGCGCCTTCACCTTCGGTTAACATACCGGAATTTAAACGGTAGGGAGTAGCTGTAAAACCTACTACACAAAGATCTGGATTTTTTTCTTTTAAAGCAACGACGAGAGAACGATACATTCCCTCGCCGTCTTTTGGAACAAGATGAGCTTCATCTACTACTAATAGATCAAATGAAGGGAGCTTGCCTACCTTGTTCCAAACCGATTGCAGCTGCGCATATATAATATCGTTGTCTGTATCTCTGCTCTTAAAGCTAGCTCCATACAAACCAATATCTCCTTCCCAAACATTGTTGAGTTTCTCATAGTTCTGCAAAATAATTTCTTTAACATGACTAACGATCAAAGCCTTAGCATCTTTTTGTTGTTTCATATGCAGTACAAATTCTGCAATAACATGCGACTTGCCTGAACCTGTCGGCATAACAACTAAAGGATTGCCCTCTTCTAAAGATACGTAATTTTCTAACGCATCTAAGGCTTCTTGTTGATAGTCTCTAAGCGGCATTATCTTGGTAGTTGCTCGGGGTCAAACCAACCCCATAAATAACTAATCATCTAAACTCCGCCTTACCTATTATTTCTTCTTGCAAGTTAAACAACATATCGTCTAGCTTTACCTCGCCTACAAACACTAAGTTATTTTTTATATAGGCTCTGATAATTTTAATTGCATCTAAGGTTTCTTTTTCTTCCTCTGTATAATTCATTTGCTTAGAAATTTTTCTATTAAATACAAACCAACGACAGCAAAGATTGCTGCACTAGCTATAGTTATAAGAAATGGCAATATGAAGTTACCCATTCAACCAAGCGATCAGCACGATTGTTCCTAAAACAACAATAGCCAATACATTTTGCGAAAACGTCATAGGCTCTTTAACGCGCACTATTTCTTTTTCTCTTTCAGCTATTTGCTGTTCTATTTTCTTTTCAGTTTCTTTAATAGCTTGCTCAAGATTGATTTGCTTTTTTCTTAGCACGACTTTCTTTGGCTTGCTGATTTTTCCTATCTTTGATTTCTCTAATTTCATTTTGTATGTTCTCCCATAGAGTATCTTTAATAATTTGCCTTTCGGCCCCGTCTATCCCTTTAATAATCAATTCAGATTTTTTAGGGATATAAGTTCTGTAAAATTGTTTGTCTTTATCTTTCCATTCCCACTCAACTGCTTTGCCGTTGTAGTTAAAAAAGAATCTCATAGTAAGTTCTCAATACAATCTTGCATGTATGCTTTGGTCCAGTTGAATTTTTTAGGACAATATCCTTCTATAGCTTCTCCGGAAATAGATCCGTCAAAGTCGTACAATACAACTTCTCCTACGTCAAGTTCTTCTATAAAAATATATTTTTTAAAAACTTTGTATTTACCTATACCTTCGGATTCAAAGTTACATCCTCTGTTTTTAAAGTATTGAATAATATCTTGTTTACTTAATCTCACTTGCTGGCTTCCTTGTAGGCTTTCTCAAACAACGCGGGATGATGAGTATAGATGTACTCAACAAACGCGTTGATCTTTTTCATAGAGTCTAGGTCTTTTTGCATGTCGATTCTGCCGACGGGTGCGGTTGGACTTTGTAAGGCAAGGACGCCTTCAATTAAATTTTTTACTTCGTTCATATATGCTCCTATATATAATTACTAAATGTATCAAATAATAGTTGCGCTGTAAACTACTTTTGCTATACTAAGTGTAGATAATTTTCGGAGGAGCTAATATGAACGAAACAATATCTGAACAAATAGACCAAACAAGAGATGTCTTACGAGACTCTATCTTTGCGCTGATGGAACAATACTTCAAAGCAGGTCTAATAGAAATAACCAAAACCGATATCTACACTTGGCAGATATCCAACGATACTTCTAGACTTACTTGTTTAATAGAAGAGGTATCAGCAAAACTTATCAGAGAAATGGGGGTACACTAAATGGGAAGAATATCTGATTTATTAATTGATATGGAGGCAGATGCCGAAGGTATCATTCAAGATTGCGAAGATGTAGGAGAGTTCTACTATCGTATGCAAAAAATTGATAAACGCTACGACGAATGCAGTTGTAGAGATTTTTGGTTTGACTGGGTAACCGACGGGTTCTTTAAGAACTACGCGCCCAGAAGATAATCGCGAGCAGGCAAGTCGTCTGGCCTGTTAAAATAATAAGAGACGCGTCGCTTTGGGGTTCCTTATACTTTCATTTACCCCACACTCCGGACTCTGAGGTGTAGTCTGCGGCAAAACACCTCACTTTCCTTTTTAACCATTCTCAGCTAAACTCCAAGTATGAAAGTCTTGGAAATCAAAAAGAAGAAACCTTCCGTACAAGAAGCTGAACGTAGACTTGAATCTTTATTCTCGGAACTTATCGAACGCGGCGCAGATGCGGAATTTGTCGCCTTACTTTTTTTTACCTTCGGAACCTCAAGAGTCTTCGATTATTCAACAACAATCGAACAAGGTATTCTTAAAATAGATGAGATCTTAGAAAATTCTTTTGGTCTAACAAAAGAGATAGAATTTATCCCTGATTTTACCCCTGAAAAAGACAAATAGTTTTGTCATAAACTTTTGACAAAAGACCCCCTTCAAACCCGCAATTAGTCGTATTTTAGGCAGAGTTTTGGCAAAAACGGGGTAGTTTTGTCATTTTGTCAGTTTTGTCAAAATGGCGCAAATGCAGTACTGGCGCACTTTTGGCAGTTTTGTCATTTTGTCAGAGTACCCCCTTAGAATATGCCTAAAATCCCTCATAATCGTAAAAGTAAAGGGGGGGTAAAGAAAAACCTGACAAAACTAATAAATAAGGTAAATATATATATATTATTATATATAAATAATACATTATATCAGTACTTTACGAGGGGTGAAGAGTTTTGGCAGAGTTTTGTCAGAGACTTTGACAAAAGTATTTGTAGAAGGTGTGATAAAATTTATTCAGTATGAACAAATTAAGACTAACCGATAAGTGTCGGGAGCATCTTCCAGATGATTTGATAGAGTTGTTAGAACAACCGATATTAGCTAAACTTTTACAAGAATTTGACGCGAGGATAACTAAGATAGAACATGCCAGCATACGATATGAGGATAAGGCCAACCATCAAGGTAGAGCCGACGCTTGAACCTGTAGATGAGATGCCGATTGAATATATGAATGACGACGAGAAGAAGTTAACCAAGAGACAAAGGTTATTAGTCTGGAATGCAGTCAACGATCCTAGACTGACTTTCGCGGAGGCCGCGAAAAAGGCAGGCTATAAGAATCCGGTAGTCGTCGGGAGATTGATGAGACCAGGCGGGAGATATGCGCATGTTCGTCGGGAGTATGAAAGATTGATGAGTGAGGCTAAAAAGAAATTTGAATTGAATCACGATAGAGCTGTCGAGGACTTGTATAAACTCAGAGATGCGGCGTGGGAGAAGGAAAACTTTACGGCGGCCATCAACGCTCAGAATTTGTTGTTGAAACTTGGCGGGCTAATTGTTGATCGTCGGGAAGTATTGCATGGAAAGATTGACCAGATGAGTCGGGAGGAAGTCGAAAAACGGCTACAGCAATTAATCGGGAACAAAGTTATTGAACATCAACAGTCGGGAACAGCTATTGAAGACAAGTCGGGAAGTATGATTAGCGTTGACGATATTTTAGATTCTGGAAAAAAGAAAAAGGATAAGGTAGGAGTTAATAGAGAGGAAGATTAAACTTCCTCTCCCTCTGCTACGATTTCATTTTTCTTTCGTTTGTCGTCAAAGACTTTGACGATCTTGCCATTTGGATAGCGTTTGATTAAGTAATCCCATTCGGCTCTACCCTCAATCGTAGGGTAGTTTGTTTGCTCTTTGAATATTCTAAATCTTGCTTGTTCTACTTTGTCGGTATGTTCAGTCATTTAACTTCTCCTTAGTCGTCTAAATTTGGATAGTAGTTATCCGTTTTTTGATTGTATCCGTAATAACCTACGCTATTAGGATTGTTAATTTGTTTAATCTCAAATCCTAAACAGTCGTTATCAATTAATTCATTTAGGTAATTGATTACATCTGCTTCATCAGGTTTCTGATTAAACTCTAACTCTATTGTTGCTCTATACATTTATTTTCTCCTCTATTTGTTGAATGGTATGTTCGGCACAATCACTACAGAAATAGCTTGTTAAATCTATTCTTGGATTGTTTGATTGCCATTGTTGTTGTTGTTGCTCAGAACACTCTAGGATTTCCTCTAGATTGAGTAGTCCCTCGTCATCTGCATATAGATTAAAAGAATGGCCACAGAGATTACAATCTCTGTAGCCGTCTTCGTTTCTTTCGTCTTTTCTTGATAGCATTAGCTGTTATCCTTATCTATTAGAAATAAAATGATTAATATAGTTATAGCTAGAAATTCAAACATTTAAATATTGTCTTTCTTCTTTAGTTAGACATTCAAAATGCACTCTATCTGCACCATCTGAAAATTCATTATCAAAATGATTGATATGGTCTTCAGGATAAACACAACAAGGTGATAGATCTTCGTCTAAAGGTATAGGTTTATCACACCTATAACAAGGTATAGCCATACAATCAGAACAAGCATATCCGTCCCTGTATTCTCCGTCAGCAAAGATAACATTACCTTGCTCGTCTAAACTCTCGTAATCTGCATCTGCAGGAATACGATTGACGAAGTTGCCACTACCAAAAGAAGTATCTTCGCCACAACATACACATCTATTGCCTATATCCATTAAGCACTCTCCTTTTTTTCTTCTTGCACCTCTAGGTCGTAAAACTTTTCAGCCCTAATTAACTCGCCATAAAAATCAATAGCGTATTCATCACAAAAGTGTTTTAAGTCGCATAGCAAATCTCTTATAAACCAGTTTTCTTCATCAGCGTATGACTTTTCAAAACCATAGTATTGTAAAAAGACTAACATTAGACGATATATGTCGTTTGATCTGTCTTTGTTTGTTTTTCTAATTGACATTTGCACTCTCCTTTAAACAATAAATTTCTACAGTATCATCTTGATCAATAACATCTAAGATAACTTCGCTATAAATATCTTCTACATTGTCTTCTCCAAATTCTTTGGCAATAAAGATATTTACAGTTTTATCTTGGTCTTGTTGCTGTAGTTCTTTAATTAGATCTTTTACTTTCATTTTTATTTCTCCTCTAAAATTACTCTATAAGTTGCTATAGGATTGCTGTCTGTTTCTCTGTATCCCTCTCGGTAATTTCCGTCTGCTGTATAGTAGCCCTCGTCATTCCAAGTTGTAGGATAGAAAGAAATGTATTGCTTACCTGTAGTATCGTCAGTCCATAAATTAACATCTAAGACTTGATTATCTTCTGTTGTTAATTCAGTCCAATTATCTTGTTGCCATTCTTTCATTAGCCTAACTCCTCATCATTCCATTCAAATTCCCAACCAAGTGTATTGCAAAGTTTCTTGTATGTTGCTCTGCCACTTGTAGTCATTCTTTGATAGTCCCACCCAAGATCGTCAACAAGATCAGCTAACTCTTTGAATTGAGTTACGCCTAGTTTCTTAACTAATTGGTATTCATTTAGTTTCATTTTGTATTCTCCTTAAAGTGCTAATAACATCAGCAATACAATCACCAATAGTTATATCCGTTCCGTCATTGTCTTTAGGTAAGTTTTTGGTTTTCTCATCTAAAGCATTTTGTATGTCATACATATCTAGTAAGGCACTCGTTACTCTCTCAATCATTTGGTATCTCCTCTATTTTATAAACTTGTTCATCTTCATAGCCATAATCAAGACCATTCCCTGTTTGCAATTCTTCACTAGGGTCATAACTTCCCATAGCTACAAAATCTTTAGCTTCTTGTTCATCTTCTGCATCAACTATTATTTCAGAATAGCCAACCCATTTTGTATATACTTTATATACTTTCATTTTCACTTCTCCTTTTTTTGTAAAATTAAAACATCATCACCATACTTTTGAGCATGTTCGTAAAGTCTTCTTGATAGTTCTCTGATAGCATCATTAAGTTGGTATCTGTCTTTCCACCGGTTTCGTTGAAAGATCTCTTTCTTAATAACACTTTCTTTTTCTTGAAAGTAGATAGCTACTCTTTCTGCTTGATCAATCGTTAGATCTCTCATAAATCCTGTAGCATGTTTTCTACTACCTCTACCTCTGTTCCTAAAGGCATATCTGTCTTTGTTAAGACATTTGGATAGATAGGCAAGTAATTCTCTGCCTGTAGTAATTGGCTCGTCTAGTTCTCCCAAAGGGATATTAGCTAATTGTCTAGGTGGCGTTTTATCGTCTTGTTCAAAATGCCATTCTAGATTGCCGTAGTTAAGGTATGGTTTCTTACTCATATTCCACCTCGTCAAATTCAATATCGGTTATCTCGTTATCGGTTAATTCGATATTATGTTCTTCTCTGAAATGATCTTTTACCATCTCAATATATTCTTCTTGAGTATCGCACTCTCTGCCCATATCAAGTACGGAGTAAGTTATTACTGCCGTCCATGATTTAGTTTTTATTTTTGGTTTAGTTATTACGCTCATCTTCGTTCTCCTTATAAACCTAGTTTTTGTAATCGTTGTTCAATAATTTTTTGATGATGTTCAGGAATTAAATCCCAATAATCGCAAGTAATCATTAATACTAATTCTTCTATAATCTCTTTCTCAGACATCTTCGTTCTCCTCGTTATCAATAAAAAGTGCTTGTCCGTTGTCATCTCGGAATTCGTTGCCGTCATCTAAATAACCTATTCCGTCTTCAACATATCCATTTCTTTCGGCAACAAAGGATAACTTTTGAGAATTATTCATTTTGTCAAAATCAATCGCATAACATTCCATATTGCTACTTGCACAATCAGAACAACAATCAATCGTTGTATAGTTATCCCACGCGAAATTGAAATCATCTAAAGTAATTTCATTTGTTAGAAAGTTCTTTTTACAACATTCGCAAGTAATAACATCTTCTTCTACAATTTCAGAGATATAGCTACTCATCTTCGTTCTCCTTTAGTTTTAATAAATGCACATCATCATATCCTTGCTCAATCCATTTATCATAATGCTCTTTGGCTCTCTCGTATTCAGTATAGTAATCATCACAACCACCAACCCATACAACATATCTCCATTTATTACTCATCTTCGTTCTCCTCAGCACATGCTAGTGCTACATTAGTTTCATATACGGCATTATCGTAGCCAATATATCCCCAACAAGAATTAACATCTTCTCCGTCTTTGCGATATACCTTATAGCCGTAAACCTCTCCGTTAAGATAAAGTCCGTATTCGTCTATCTCAGTTTCTAAACACTTCTTAGCTGTATCTAAATCTAGTTTGCCGTAGCACTCAATAATCTCAGCATGAGAAACAAAGATATAACCTACTTGCCCACTATCCCAAGAACAAGAAAATGGCTCAGTAGATAGGGCTACTCCCGAATGTTCATACATATAAACGGGTAAAGATAAAACATCTTCTTTTGCAACATGTTCTATCAATTCCTCTTTAGTCCATCTATCGTCATCTGATAAGTCATACCTAGAATGAAATGCTATTAGCGTTCCTAGATTGTCATCTTCTCTAGGGCTATATGGCATATCATCAATATAAATATCAGCGATAAATCTTTTGGTTTTAATTGTTTCTATAGCGTCCATTAGACATATCTCCTTAGAATATCTAGGGTAGATTGGTCAATGTCTTGAACATTTTCAATCCATACCAATTTATCTCCAGCCCAATATGTATCATTGCTATCAAGATCATCTTCATCTACACAATACATAGTTTGTAAAAGATCAAAGTCTTTAACTTTGCCATTGTCGTAATCAGCTTTAGAGAAATTGGTATCGTAATCCCATTCTCTGTATTCGCATGAGCCGTCTTGTATTCCAAAATTAATCAATATCATCATTCACTCCTTGTTTGAATTTATTTGGGTTAGCTAAATAATAGGTAGCACTTGTTGAAAAAGTGTCTTCCCCATTCTCGTTAAAAAATTTGGTTATTGCTTTCTTTCGGGATTTCTCAGTCGGGTAGTCGGTATTAATCCATACACGCCTTGATCTAGTTTCAGAAACGATATAACACACTCCGTTAGTTGATGTCGGTTTCATCTTGAAATCTCTGTTAATTGATATCCAAGTTTTTCGCGTAAAAGATGTATCTGTTTTGGCGTTAACATGTGTTCCACATACTCTTGTATGTTTCTCATTGCAAAATTGTAAGATGCTATTTGATCGACAACCGCAACCAATACATTAAGTTCAGCTTTATTTAATTTTTTTGTTTTCATGCACACTCCCATTTATCGCCAAAGTCTTGATAAGCTAAATTTAAGGCGTTCTCGATATCCCATATGTCATGGCTATCAGAAAAGAATGGCTCTAGTTCCCCTTGTCGGTAAACCTCGTAAGAGTATTTACCTTGAACAAAATCGCCATTAGCGTAGTTGTCAAAATGATCTTCCCACTCTTTATCAGTAATTGGTTTCGGGATATCGGGGATATGCTCATACACTTTGATAACTATGTTTGGTTTATCGTAGGCACTTCTGTCTACAACCTCTGTTTTTATTAATTCCATACACACTCCTATATATGTAAGTTTTATTGTCTTTTATAAGTATACAAAAAGTCAACAATTATTTTTACAAAATGTATACAATCTTAAAAAAGTCAGTATAATAAAAGAATAGAAATTCACATTTAAAAGGAGTTGAAAATGGAAAGTCTAACTTTAGAACAAGCTAAGCAAAAAGTCTTAGAGATGAATAACAAAACGCTTGAGAACTTTGTTAAACAAAGAGCGGGAAGTGAAAGTGATCTAGCAATATTTGCTAGGAATGAATTAAAAGATCGTCAAGGCTTACAAGCGTGGCAAAATGGCAGTCTTATTAATACTGATGCTATCAATAAATTATCTCTTAGCGATCTTGAAAGAGTAGCTAAAATATTGGGGGTTTAAAATGTTTGATACAGTTACAAGAACTACATTTATAGATACCTTTAGAAAGCTAAGACCGGAAAACTTTTCATATGATGGTTTAAACGCTCTTTTTGATTTCTACGAAGAATTAGAAGATGGAATGGGAGAACAGATAGAATTTGATCCTATCGCCATTTGTTGCGAATGGTCAGAATATGACAGCTTTGAAGAAATCAAGGAAAACTACGAAGGAATAAAAACAGAGGAAGATTTACACGCTCATACTCAAGTAATACCACTTGATAACGGCGGTTATATTCTTTTAAATTTTTAGCGTAAACTCCGTTAAATGTTGATAGGGGGAGAAATCCCCCTTTTTTACATCTAGTAGCAGATAAAATCGCTTTCAATTCTTTAAGGGGGGATAAAGGGGTAAAAAATAGCATTTCCTTTGTTGTCCGGCTTTTCCTTTCTAAACTTTTGAAAAAATCGGGAATCGGGAACAGTCGGTAATCGGGAAGTCGGGAAGTCGGGAACATTCTACAATCAAATAACAAAGCACACCTTACACATTCAGGTATATATTTGATTTTTTTTTTTTTTTTTTTTTTTTTTTTTAAATCGCGATCAGGTAGCGATCAGGTCGTCATCTGGACAATCGCAACTCCAAGATCTGCCCCCAATTATTTAATAAATTAGCAGTAGACAATTTGTCTACAGATCGCTTATAATTCTCTTATCAACATTTCAAAAGGAGTTTACAAATGCTTGATATTTTAAGAGCTGGTTTTAGACAACCCCCAGCAATAAGCGGTCGTCATATTGTTTCTGATCAGATCAGACAAGGTGAGGAATTCAAAGTATTGAATTTCAATAGAGCTTTTTGGTCTAATCGAGATAATACTTTCACTTGCCACATTTGGAACGCTGAGGAGCGTGTCAGCGTGGCGTCAAATCCATCTGAAACTTTGCAGTCATTCGTAGACAGAACAGAGTTAGCAATTAAGGGGGTGCTAAATGTTTAAACAGATGATATTAAAATGGCTTGGTCTAAATCAGATCGTAGCTACTGACGAGCAAGTCGAGCGAGTGCTCGAAAGTCTACTGGCTAGACGATACAATCTAGAGGGTGTCTGCTCTCAGGTTGATGATCTTCAAAACTCAGTAGATGATCTAGAATGGGTGAGAGATCGCTACGATCTAGACGACATGAGTAGTCAGATCGAAGACCACACCTCAGCGATTGAAACGCTAGAGGAAAGACTAGACGCGATCTATTCGCCTGAGGGCTACGAGGTCACTCTGACTGCTAAGGTTAAGGGGGTGCAGAATGGATAAGGAAAAAACCAACTTAGAGTTAGCCAAGTTCAAAATCGAAATGGCTATCTTCTTAATCAGATGCGATCGTATGGACGACGCTGATAGAGTATGGCAGGACGGAATGGCTCTGCTTGACCAAGAGATCGAAGCTCAGAAAGAGGTGGCGATATGAGTATGAGTAAACGCGACTTTAAAGCGATAGCCGAGATTATCTCTGAACTGAGAGAAGATGCTAGTGAGGTTAATACTAGAAACCTGACTAGGTGGATTGACTCAAGCGACTTGGTAAGTGAGCTCTGCGATTACTTCCGAACATGCAATCCTAGATTTGATGATGTCAAATTTATCTCTGCATGTCAGGCTAAGGAGTATGAGTGTTTGCCGTATTAGTCCTAACTATCTTCCTTTGGTTAATAGATTAGGATAAGAACGGAAAAGAGGGGGCATTTAGCCCCCTTTTTTTTATCTAAATGCTAGGGTAGGGGAGAGGTAAGAGGGCTAAAATCTACAGAAAAACGGCAAAACAAGGGCAAATATAGGCAAATACTGGGGTATTTATAGCCAAATCTAGCCATATTTATCTATATCTAGCCGTATTTATTGCTATTTTAGTCTATAGATCTATTCCGCCCTATCCAATCGCTCTCGCTCACTTCGTTCGCTCGAGAGTAATAAGGTCAACACGCTACGCGTGTTGGCTGTATATGATTCTTTTCGGTCGGTAAAGTCGGACAGATAAGTTTAAAAGGCGAGACGGGTACCCCCCTAAAACAAAATAACATCCTTACACATACAACTAAAGGACAACAATATAGTTAAAAACTCAGGCATTTTTCAACTTTTTATTCTTTGCTTGTAAAGGATCCCTTAGTCGGCTATCATTTTCCCAAGCGAGTAGAGTATTTAGCACTTCGTTCATACTATCTTCTCCAAGACTTTTGCTTTACTCGCTGCTTAAAAATATATGTAGGAAATATATGGCAAATGGTTTCGTAACAGATTATTCATTTTTAAATCTACCGGAGATGGGCTCGGCTGTTAGAGGCCCTATTGAGTTACCATCCTTTGAGCCCGTAAATTACCTACAGGATATTAATTTCTTCGGAGGGCCACCCCCAAGAATTACAGAACAAGAACAACAGGATTCCTCCGGCCAGGAAGATACTACAACTACAACTGATACTACAACTGCTGGTATGGGTGACTTTCAATCTTTCGGCGCAGCGTTAGGCGCAAGAGCCGCAGAAGTAGAAAGATATTACGGAGACCAAGTCAATCAATTGCAAGGCAGTATTCAAGAATTAGAAACTGCCAAGCAAGGTTTACTCGTCGAGAGAAACGACGCTATCGAAATGCAAGACGTTATTCGTCAGCAGTTAAGTGAAGAAAAAATTCAAGCGCTTAACGAACAGCAAGCAAGATTACAATCTGAACTTCAGCAAGCCGTTGCCGAAGCAGAAGCCAGAGGCGTCAACGCCGTTGCCGCAGCCGAAGCAAGAGCTGCCGAAAAGTTGCAACAAGTGACGAGTGGTTACGAAGGTCAGATTAACGAAATCAATCAAGCGCTTGCCAACGTTACCGCAGAAAGAGATCAAGCGATAGCAAAACAAGATGTAATAAGAGCTCAAGCTGCAGAAGAACAAGCGCAGGCGCTTGAATCCCAAAAGCAATCGTTGCTTTCTGAGAGACAAAGTTTATTGGGTGAGAGGGAGTCGACAATAGCCGACTTGCAAGCCCAAATCTCTGCGTTAGGACAAAAGGCTGCAGAAGTTCCAGCAGTTATTAGCGAACAACCTGCTACACCTTTTGATTCGTATTTACGCGATCAAGAAAGAATAGATGCTGCTGTAAGTATGATGCCAGGTGGGGATGCCATTCAACAAGGGATTCAAGATTTATATGGGAGAGTAACTGCGGGCGGCGGCAAGCCAGAAGATTTTAAAATATATCAACCGCCAGTAGAAATGACTCCGCTAGCTCCGACTCCTTCAGCTCCTCCTTCAGATGGTAAGTTATATGCTGGCGGATCTCCAGGACTTTACGAACCAGGTGGTAAATTTTATAGTCCGCGTGTTGACTTACCCCCTCCTACTGAAACAGGCGGTATCAGCGGATTAGTACAACGGTTTAAGCCTTTACCTACTGAACCAGCGCCAAGATCAGTTAGTCCGATAGTTTCGCAACCACCTAGAACGATTCCAACTACTGCGCCAAGAATGCCAGTACAAACTAGACCAAATTTACCAATACAGCCATTTAACCGTTTTGCCTTTGCATACGGCGGCCCAATTGATATGATACAAATGCAATTAAAAGGATTACGATAAAATGCCAGGAATAGATCAAACTTTAGGCGGCAAAATTTTTAGTTTAGGCGCGTTAGCAGATCAGCTACGTGTTGATATGGAATTTGCTGTTAAGAACAAAGATATGCGCAAAGCTCTTGAACTAAACGATCGAATCAACGAGATCGATAATAAAAGAGTTCAAATGATGGCTCAGATGGGCGATAAAGAAATGATGATTGATACATATCTTCCAAAAGAAATGAAGAAAAAATTTATTGATAAAACTGGTAAATATCCAAGTTTAGGAATGGCGAGAGATTTGGGTGGAGAGGCTGGAAGAATTACTAGCAACTTACCCTTTGAAACTTTTGCAGAAGGCGGCGAAGCTGAAATGGAAATGGAAATGGAGCCAGAAGGTGACGATATTCAAGAAAGCTTGATGAGCATTCAAAGCGTTAGCCAAGAAGCTGCACCTTTAGATCAAATCGTTCAGCAAGTCGTTCAAATGATTCAACAAGGAGCAACCGAAGAACAAGTTATTGGTATGCTCAAGCAAATGGGACTAGACGACGAAGATATCGCTGCAGTATTCCAAGCAGTTATCGAAATGTTGCAAGGACCAAGTATCGATTCTGAGTTAGCTGCTCTCGGCTAAGATGGCTGATCTAGAAAGATATCGTATTGAACCGATAACAGGCTTAGAAGAACTAGAGCTTCAAAAAAAACCTATAACTGATCCGGTATTAAAAAACTTATCTGATTTTTTTTCTAGAGCAGATGAAACGCTGAGAGGCGATCCATTTATTGCGATGGGTGGTCCTCCTGGTAAAGGCTTACAACTTGGATTAAAAGAACTTGGTCAAGAACTTTTAAAACATCAGCGTATAGCTTCTTTATTCAGATCTGGAGCTAAAGGCGATATTGCTGAGGCTGAACAGATTAGAAAGACTTTAAAAATAAAAAATCCAGCCGAAGCTGAAAGACTTTATTTAGAAGCATCCGGAAAAGGCAAGCAACTTGCAAGTCAAGAAGATATCGCAAAAGCAATTGAAGATTTTAATCTTGGTAAAAGAAATTTAGCAAAACCAACGTCAGCTGATTTTGAAAATGTAACTAGAGAAGAAATATTAGATTATATTCAAACAATTCCATTTAAAGAAAGACTTGCTTTATATGCAGATGACAACATTCCTTTAAAAGGTAAGTATGAAATTTTAGATAGCGATAAAATAGATTTTTATAAAGACTTGCTTGATATAAATAAATTACCAAAAGATTTTAGATCTGGAGATAATACTCTAGCAAGAGCTTTGCTAAGAGATAAAGATATTGCAGAAAGATTTGGTACTTTTGAAAAACTTGACGAATTTAGACCAAGACCTTATTTTGAAGAAGTAATTGATTTTGATAAAGGTACAGAAAAAATAAAACTATTCATACCTCAATCAAAATTTGGCAACAAAGTTACGTATAAACAAAAAACTTTAACCAATCCAAGCAAAGAACAATTGGATGCTATTTTAGAAGAACTAGAGAGATTAAATAAAAAAAGTGGAGGCTCAGTAGATAAGCCTCTTTACGATAATTATCGCGATATTTAAAGTATGGACCTGTCACATTTGACAGAATCAGAGCTCAAAGAAGCTCTGCTTTTGCTAGAAAAACAAGAAGGCTATAGCGTTCAAGACGAATGCCAAAAATCCTTTTTGAAATATATTAATCAAATGTGGCCAGAATTTATTTGCGGCCGTCACCATAAAATATTTGCGCAGAAACTAGAGGACGTAGCAACGGGTAAGTGCAAACGCTTGATCGTTAACATGCCGCCTCGTCATACCAAATCCGAATTTGCTTCGACCTATTTTCCATCTTGGATAATGGGTCTCAATCCTAAAATGAAAATAATGCAGACGACGCATACCGGTGAACTTGCGGTTAGGTTTGGTAGGAAAGTTAGGAACTTGATGGCGCAAAAAGAATACAAACAAGTATTTCCAGAAGTAGAGTTGCAAGCCGATAACAAATCTGCTGGTCGTTGGGAGACGAATAAAGGGGGAGAATATTTTGCGGCTGGTGTAGGAGGAGCGGTTACTGGACGGGGTGCGGATTTATTGATAATTGACGATCCACATTCTGAACAAGATGCGCTTTCGCCAACAGCGTTAGAAAGTGCTTGGGATTGGTACACCTCTGGTCCTAGACAGCGTTTACAACCAAAAGGATCTATCGTAATAGTGATGACGCGTTGGTCAGCTATTGATTTAACAGCCAAACTTTTAGAAGCGCAAAAAGAACCGTTGGCTGATCAATGGGAAGTAATAGAGTTTCCAGCTATATTGCCTAAATCCGATGATCCTCTCTGGCCCGAATTTTGGTCAAAAGATGAATTGTTAAAAGTTAAAGCATCTTTGCCTGGAATGAAATGGAATGCGCAATGGATGCAACAACCAACTGCTGAAGAAGGCTCAATTATCAAACGAGATTGGTGGCAAAGATGGGAACATGATACGTTACCAAAAGTTAGTTATATTATGCAAAGTTACGATACTGCATTTTCTAAAAGAGAAACAGCTGACTATTCGGCAATATCTACTTGGGGAGTTTTTAAACCATCTGAAGATGCTCCAGAATCTATTATTTTATTAGATTGTCAAAAAGGTAGATGGGACTTTCCAGAATTAAAAGAAATAGCGATGCGTGAATATCGTTATTGGGATACTGATATGGTATTGATTGAGGCAAAAGCTTCAGGAACTCCTTTGACGCAAGAACTAAGACGAATGGGTATTCCTGTTGTAAACTACTCACCCACGCGTGGTCACGATAAAACAACACGTATGCACTCGGTCGCACCTATTTTTGAATCTGGTATGGTTTGGGCACCCAAAATGATGTTTGCAGAAGATATGATTGAAGAATGCGCTGCATTTCCATTTGGAGCTAACGACGATTTATGTGATACTATGACTCAAGCGCTGATGCGATTCCGTGAAGGCGGCTTTGTTTATCTAGACAGCGACTACGAAGACGAGGAAAGAGAACCAAGAAGAAGGGTTTATTACTAATGGCAATAGAAAGACAAGTACCAGATCCAGCTCAAAATCTAGAGTTGAATCAAGATTTAACAACCTCTCAATCAGTTGAAGATATTGACGATCAAATTATTGATATTTTAGAAGGATTGGGAGAAGAAGGTATTCAATATCAAGAAGACGGTTCCGTTATTTTAGGTGAACCAGAAGTGGACATGCCTTCGCTAGGTTTTGGGGAAAACTTAGCAGAGGTTGTTTCAGAAGAAGAATTAGACAAAATTTATGTAGAGTTAACGGCCGCGATCGAAAACGATAAGTCTGCTCGCGAAGATTGGGAAAAAACTTATACCGATGGATTGAAATATTTAGGTATGAAGTTTGACGATGAAAGATCAGAGCCATTTCAAGGAGCAAGCGGAGTTATCCATCCTTTGCTTGCAGAATCCGTTACTCAGTTTCAAGCGCAAGCTTACAAAGAATTATTGCCTCCTCAAGGACCAGTTAAAACTCAAGTTATTGGTGAATATAATTCGCAAGTAGAAGAACAAGCTCAACGCGTTAAAGAATTTATGAACTATCAAATAGTTCATGTAATGGAAGAATACGACGAAGAATTAGATCAAATGCTTTTCTATTTACCGTTGGCAGGATCTGCATTTAAGAAAGTGTATTACGACGAAAATATGCAACGAGCTGTTTCTAAGTTTGTTCCACCTGAAGATTTAATCGTTCCTTACTATACAACCGATTTAGAATCTTGCCCTAGAATCACGCATCTGATTAAGATGCCTGAGAATGATGTTAAAAAATTACAAGCAATTGGTTTTTATCGTAACGTTAAAGTAAGTGGCGTTGATATGCCAAACCAAGATTCAGGTTTAAAAACTGAAATAGAAGATTTAGAAGGAATGAGACCATCTTACGATACTGGTGAAGTATGTAACTTATACGAGGTTCATTGCAATTTAGATTTAGAAGGTTTTGAAGACAAAGATGAAAATGGTGAATTTACCGAAGTTAAATTGCCTTATATCGTAACGATAGATGCTAACAGCGAAAATGTTTTAGCTATTAGAAGAAACTTTGTCGAAGACGATCCAATGAAAGAAAAGATCGAATACTTTGTTCATTTTAAATTTTTGCCTGGACTAGGTTTTTATGGATTTGGTTTAACTCATATGATTGGAGGTTTGTCTAAAGCCTCAACTTCAATTATCAGACAATTAATTGATGCTGGTACTTTATCTAATTTACCGGCTGGTTTTAAAACTAGAGGTATTAGAATTAGAGATGAAGATTCTCCAATTCAGCCAGGTGAATTTAGAGATGTGGATGCTCCAGCAGGTTCTTTAAGAGATGCTATTCAACCTTTACCATTCAAAGAACCAAGTGGAACTTTATTACAACTATTAGGGATATTGGTTCAAAACGGACAAAGATTTGCATCTATTGCTGAAATAAATGTTGGCGAAGGAAATTCGCAAGCTCCTGTAGGAACAACTTTAGCTTTACTAGAAAGATCTACCAAGGTATTGTCTGCTATTCATAAACGCCTTCATTCTGCTCAGAAAAAAGAATTTAATTTATTAGCAAAAATATTTGCCGATAGTCTTCCTCCAGTTTATCCATATGCGGTATCAGGCGGCCAGATGGAAATTAAACAAGCTGACTTTGACGACAGAGTAGATGTATTTCCAGTTTCTAATCCTGATATTTTCTCAACGAGCCAAAGAATAGTAATGGCTCAAGAGATGATGCAGTTAGTTCAGTCTAATCCTCAAGTACATGGTCCTAATGGCGTGTACGAAGCATACCGAAGAATGTATGCAGCTTTAGGTGTAGACAATATAGATGCGCTATTAATTCCACCACCCGATACAGAACCAAAACCTATAGAAGCTGGTTTTGAAAATTCAGGTTTATTATCAGGTGGACCAGCTCAAGCATTTATACAACAAAACCATGATGCCCATATCGCAACGCACGTTAATTTACTTAACATGCCTCCGGTACAAATGAATGCGCAAGTGCAAGCTAATATACATGCACATATCATGCAACATTTGCAAATGAAAGCTGATTTAATTGCGCAACAACAAATGCCTCCAGAAGCTTTACAACAATATCAACAATTACAACAACAAGCTCAGCAAATGTCTCCAGTTGAGGCAGCTCCTTTATTGCAGCAAGCAAACGATTTATTGGCTCAATTCAGCTCTCCAATAATGACTGAATTAATGACTCAATTTGCTCAACAAGTTGCAACACCTCCTCAAGAAGATCCGCTGGTTGAAATTAGAAAACAAGAACTTGCGCTCAAAGGTCAAGAATTGCAACAAGACAGAGATCAATTTGAAATAAAAGAAAGATTAAGAATGGAAGAAAAGATGAGACAAGATCAGATTGATAGAGAAAGAATTGACGTTCAACGCAATATTGCTAGAATGAAGGACGATACTGCTCAAGATAGACTTGATCAACAAAAGGAATTAAAATTAATAGACTTAGGATTAAGTCAATTTAGGTAACAAATGATTAAAAGAACTGAAATAAAAAATTTAGAAACTCCTAAAATATTAAAAAAACAACCTTACTCAAATAAGGGTAGCGTTGCTTTTAACGATATGAAAAACGTCAACGCTGACGCTTCATCTAAGCCAGGTATGGGCAAAGGTAAAGCAAGAGGTATGGGCGAAGCAGAATTTGGCGGAAAATTCTCAGGTATATACTAAGAATAAATGTCAACAATTTGGTTGGCCGACAATTTAAAGAAACGGCTAAAGGAGAAGAAAGAAGATATTAACGCCCAGTTATTAAATGGGGTTAAGTCTTTTGAGGATTATCAATTTTTACGTGGTCGCTACAATTCTCTCGACGACGTAGAATCAGAGTTAAGAGAATTGCTAAAAAGGATAGTAGAAGATGACGGAGAAGAGAGTACTGGTACCTGACCATATTGCTGCTGAAGTAGAACTAGAAGCTGCAAAAGCTAATCAGGAAAAAAAAGTTGAGGAAAGCAAATCAGAAGTAGATTCTGCTTTTGTTAGTCCCGACGAAAGAGTATTAGACCCAACCCTGATGTCTAAATCTTTGATCGAGCGTATGCCAAGTCCTAGCGGCTGGCGTATGTTGATACTTCCGTATCGCGGTCGAGGAGTATCCAAAGGTGGAATCACGCTTGTAAAAGATACTGTTGACAGAGAGGCTTTAGCTTCTGTTGTTGCGTATGTGGTCAAGATGGGACCGCTTTGTTATAAAGACAAAGATAAATTTGGAGACACACCCTGGTGTCAAGAAAGAAGCTGGGTGCTAATAGGACGGTATGCAGGAGCTCGCTTTAAATTAGGCGATGATGCTGAATGCCGAATAATAAACGACGACGAAGTAATCGCGACGATCGCAGATCCGGACGATATCGTTACGCTATAACGTGAGGAAATCATGCAAGAAGAAGCAACAAATCAAATAGAAGAAAGACTAGAAGACGAAGGCGAACTTGTTGAATTAGATGTTACAGAATCTGATGATTCTGATGCTAATGAAGCAGTCGAAGATGTTTCTGCCGAAGAAGGGCAGAAAGCTAGTAAAGAAGACGAATTAGAGGATTACTCTAAAAGCGTTCAAAAGCGTATTGCTACGCTTACTAAAAAAATGCGAGAGCAAGAAAGAGCTGCGCAATCAGCATACGAATATGCCAAAAACTTACAAGTTGAAAATGATAGACTGAAAAGTAGTACATCTCAGCTAAATAAAAGTTATTTTGGTGAAGCTGAAAGTAGGCTTAAATCTCAAAGAGCTCAAGCAAATGCAGTTTTAAAACAAGCTTATCAAGATCAAGATTGGGATAAGGTAACGAAAGCCCAAGAAATTTTAGATAAGATTACTGTTGAAGAAAGTAAATTGGTAAATAATAGAATGAAGTCTGAACAGCCTGAACCTATTTACCAAAATTACAATCCTCAACAGTTTCAACAATTTCAGCAGCCGCAAGCAGCGCCTGAGCCAGACCCTGCTGCTCAAGACTGGGCAGAAAAAAATGCTTGGTTTGGTGAAGACGAAACTATGACTTTAGCTGCTTTTAACATTCATCGTAAATTAATTGAAGAAGAAGGATTTGATCCTAGCGATTCAATGTATTATGATGAGATAGATAAACGTATCAGAGCTGAATTTCCTCATAAGTTTAGTGGGGAAAAGACCAAAAGCAGGATGCAACAAACCGTTGCTCCAGCTGTTAGATCTGATGGCTCTGGACGCAAACGACAAGTTAGACTTACCAAAAGCGAAGTTGAAATGGCACGTCGTTTGAATGTTCCAGTTCAAGAATATGCTAAATATATTAAAAGGTAAGGACTATGACAGATAAAATAAAAACAGATAACAGAACACCACGTTCTGCAGATACTCGAGCTAGTACAAGCGCTCGCAAACCTTGGCGTCCCCCATCTATGTTGGAGACACCACCAGCACCTGAAGGATATACCTACAGGTGGATAAGAGCCGAGATTGTCGGTCAGGAAGATAAAAAGAATGTTATGTCAAGATTACGTGAAGGCTTTGAGCTAGTACGTAAAGAAGAGATAGGAGACTTTGAACTTCCAACGATGGACGATGGAAGGCACGCTGGTGTTGTAGCCGTGGGTGGTTTGCTTTTGGCTAAGATTCCCAATGAAACACGTGACGAAAGGAACGCCTACTTTTCAGGTCGTGCGCAATCTCAACAGGATGCAATTGATAATGATTTGATGAAGGAATCTGATCCATCTTCTCCGATATTAAAACCTCAGAGAAGTTCAAGCGTTACTTTTGGTGGTGGAAAGAGAAATTAATCTTTTCACTTTTAGAAACTTTTTAGATAAAAGGTAATATTATGGCTAACAAAGATGCACCTTTCGGTCTAAAACCAGTTGGCGAATTAGGTTCGGGTTATAATTCTGCAGGAACTACCGAATACAAAATTGCTTCTGGCGCGTCCGGAAATATCTTTTCAGGCGACCTAGTTAAGATGGCTAATACAGGTACTATTTTAGTAGCTGCTGCTGGCGATCAAGCTCTAGGCGTTTTTAGGGGATGTCAATATACCAACTCAAACGGTGAGGTGATTTTTTCAGCTTACTGGCCAAGTGGTACTGTGACATCAGATGCGGTGGCTTTCGTAGTTGACGATCCGAATGCCTTGTTTGAAGTTCAAAGTGCAGCGACTGGTTCAGTTGTTCAAACCGTAGTAGGTAACAACGCTGACATCGTTTACACTTCTGGCTCAACCAAGACTGGAATCTCTGCTGTAGAGATTTCTGGAACAACTGCAGCGACTTCAGCACAATTAAGAATTGTTGGTTTCTCAGGTGATCCTGACAACAATACTTTAGGTACTGGATCTCAGTCTGCAAATGTCAACATGATTGTCAAAATTAACGAGCACTTCTATGCTCAAACAGTAGGAGTCTAATCATGGCAATTAATCGTTCACAATTAGCAAAAGAGCTCGAGCCTGGTTTGAATGCCTTGTTTGGCATGGAGTACGCTAGGTACGACTCAGAACACGAAGAAATCTTTGAAACTGAATCTTCAGACAGAGCTTTTGAAGAAGAGGTATTGATCGTTGGATTTGGTAACGCTCAAGTAAAAGCTGAAGGAGCTGGTGTTTCATTTGATAACGCCACCGAAGGCTATACTTCACGTTACAGCCACGAAACTGTAGCTCTTGCTTTTGCTCTAACAGAAGAAGCAATTGAAGATAATCTTTACGATAGACTTGGTGCTAGATATACAAAAGCTCTAGCTAGATCTATGGCAAATACTAAGCAAATTAAAGCTGCTTCAGTATTAAATAACGCTTTCAGCAGCAGTTATACTGGTGGTGATGGTGTTGCTCTTGTTTCTAATGCTCACCCACTCGGTGGCGGCGGAACATCAAGCAACAGACCTTCAACTTACACCGACCTTAATGAGACTTCATTAGAAGACGCTCTTATTTCTATCTCAACTTTAACTGATGACAGAAATCTAGCGATTGCTCTACAAGGTAGCAAGTTGATTGTTCCACCACAATTACAATTTATTGCTGATAGATTGTTAATGACTCCAGGAAGAGTTGGCACAGCTGACAATGACATCAACGCTATGAAAAATATGGGAATGTTGCCACAAGGCTACGTTGTAAACCATTATTTGACAGATAGCGATGCTTGGTTTGTCAAAACCGACTGTCCAGATGGATTCAAGCACTTCCAAAGAAGCCCAATGCAAACTGCATTAGAAGGTGATTTCGATACTGGTAACATGCGTTACAAAGCTAGAGAAAGATACTCCTTCGGGTGGTCAAACTGGAGATGTGTATTTGCATCTCAAGGTGCTTAATACCGATTTTTCGGGGTGGGTTGTTTAACCTACTGAAAGGGAGCTTCGGCTCCCTTTCTTTTTTAAGTAAAAAAATAAAAGTTACAAAAAGCTACCTTTAAATTGATTCTTATTGTAGAATCAAGGTAAACCAAATAAATATATTATATGAATACTGGTTTACATTCGAGTTTGTCTCTAGCAAACTCTCCCTGTACAGGACGTTGTACAACGTCTATGGCTCCCTTTGACGAAATTTGCCAAGGATGTGGTAGAAATATAGAAGAAATACGCGATTGGGAAAGTTATTCTGAATTTGAAAAAAAAGGAATAAATGTAAAAAATTGGCTAAAAGGCTATGATATAAGACAAAAATTAGAGGCAAATATAAAAGTGAAAGATTTAAGCAAAATAGATGATATCAAAGGCAGGCTTACTACTATTCAAGCTCTTATTGAAATGGTAGGCAAAGATATGATGGATGAATTTGGAAAAGATCCATCTATTAAAGAATCTTATCAAGCTTTATTTAATTCTAGAGAATCCATTCTTAAATCCAAAGAAAACTTTCCTCAAGACTAATAAAAGACTATACTTAGGTAAACCGAGATAATCGGCTATACCAACTGGCTCGGCAGATAACTCCAAAGATGGTATGGCTATTTTAGGAGACCATATATGGCAACAAATACATTTCAAGGAATCGTAAGATCCTATGGCGGTGCTGATAAAGGCGATGGAGTTACTCCAGGCGTTGTTACTTTGTCAGAAACCATTTCTTTTAGCCCAACAGCTACAGGTGCTACCAACGTAAGAATTGGAACATCTTCTTCAGCAGGAGAGCTCTTTACTCTTCCAGCCGGAGCAGTTCCTATTTCATTCTTATCTTTAGGCGGTGCAGCTGGTGGTACTTCTCCAACTGTAGATATCGGTTCATCTGCTGATCCTGATGGATTCTTCAATGAAGTTGATGCTGATACTAAAGGTACTTTAAAAGGTGCTGATGGTGCGTTGGTAGTAGGAACTGGTATTTCTGCGCAAACAACTGTAACAGCTAACGTTGGAGCTTCAGCAGCTACTAGCGGAACCGTAACAGGTATCTTTACTTATACTGTTTATAACAACGGCGCTGAGTCCGTTTAACAGGAGTAAATAATGGCAGGTAGAATTGTAGGATCTGATGTTAAAACAGCTACGACTGCTACTGGTGCAACTGGTGGAGCTTCTTTAGTATCTGGTAGATCTAGATTAAGAGGATACATTATTGCAGGTGGAGCTACAGACGGAACCGTTACTTTTAGAAACGGAACTGTTACAGGCTCAACTTTATTAATTGCTCCTTGCAACGCTAACGATACCGAAACTTTAAATATCCCTGATTCAGGAGTTTTATTTGAAGACGGTATTCACGTTGTATTAAGTAATATAGACAGAGTAACTGTTTTTCATTCATAAGTTATGGCTCAGGAAGTATCATCAATTACAAGGGTTGGCACTTCCGAGCCTTTTGAATTACAAGTTGCTAGAGATCAAATAAGTTTTCACGAAAGCATACACAAGTTTGGCTTTAATTCTGCTGTCGGCACCGCTTTAACAACCGTATGGCTTCAAGGTGGTTTATATTCATATTTAAGTTCAGCTTCAACTCTTTATATATCTAGCTCTTCTACTGATGATACAGCGTTAGGTACTGGTGCAAGAACTGTAACCGTTAGTGGGCTAGACAATAATTTTGATTTCAAAGTAGAAACCGTAAGTTTAAACGGTCAAACAGGTGTTGAATTAAATGGCAGCACTTGGTTTAGAGTTAATAGAATTGTGGTAAATACTGCTGGTAGTGGCGGTGGTAATGCTGGTGTTTTATATGTAGGAACAGAAGCAACACCCTCAGGTGGAGTGCCTACCAATAAATACGCTACAGTAGGTATAGGTGACAATCAAACTCTAATGATGACCTATACTATACCTAGAGGTTATTGTGGTTATGTTACTCAAAAAGATGTATCAGCATCTTCTTCAGCAGGTAAGTTCGCAATTTTAAGTTTAGTAGCTAGACCTTTTGGCGGTGTTTTTAATGTAAAAGACAGGGTTTTATCAAGTTCAGGTTATAGTACGATTGAATATCCTTACCCTATAAAATTTACTGAAAAAACAGATATAGAAGTTAGGGCTCAAGCAGACTCAGCAGGAGGAACGGTTACCGTTTCTGCTGCTTTAGATATATTATTAATACAAAATAGACCTTATCCTGAGTAATGGCTGAAAGAAAAAGAGCAAAGCCAATACGAAGAACAACAACAGGTAAAGGTGCTAATTATAGACCTACCAAGTCTGGTGCTGGTATGACCAAAAAAGGTGTAGCAGCGTATAGAAGAAAAAATCCAGGCTCTAAATTACAGACTGCTGTAACAGAAAAAAATCCAACTGGTAAAAGAGCTGCTAGAAGAAAGTCTTATTGCGCAAGATCCGAAGGTCAATTAAAAAGAAGTTCAGTTAAAACTAGAAACGATCCAAACTCAAGAATACGTCAAGCAAGACGTAGATGGAGATGTAGATAATGGCTGGCAAAAAAGATGCTTGTTACAATAAAGTAAAATCAAGATACAAAGTTTGGCCATCTGCATATGCAAGCGGAGCTTTATCTAAATGTAGAAAAGTTGGCGCCAAGAACTGGGGAAATAAAGTTAAAAAAGCAATTGGAGGCGAAGTAACTTTTGTTGAACCAAGAGGTTTTAATAACATGCTTCCAGAAAAACGAAAAAAAACAAAACTAAGCTAATGGCTGAAAATTCTTTACGGACTTGGTTTTCTCAAAATAAAGGAAAAGGCTGGGTAGATTGTAAAACTGGTAAACCTTGCGGCCGTCAAGAAGGCGAAAAACGTAAAGGATATCCAGCTTGTAGGCCAACGATGGCTCAATGTACATCTGCAGCAAAAAAGAAAACAAGCTCAAAGCGAATTAGCTGGAAAGATGGTAGAATGAAAAAAGCTTGCGGCGGATCCGTAGAATCTAGAATTGCTAGAGGATGTGGTAAAGTTATGAATAATAGGCGAAAATTAACTAAATTTTATTAGGAGTAAACATGCCTTTAAAACCAGGTAGTTCTCAAAAAACAATTTCTAGTAATATTAGAAAATTAAAAGCAGAGGGTAAACCTCAAGACCAAGCTGTAGCTATTGCTTTAAGTTCAGCTGGAAAATCAAAAAAAGCAACAGGTGGCGAAATGAAAAAATATAAATACGGCAAAGAAGTTAAGAAAATGAAAGGCGGCGGAATGATGTACGAAAAAGGTGGCGAAGTATGTACAGGCGCAGCTAATCGCAGAAGGAAGAGACAAGAAGGTAAATACTAAAAATGGCAACTTCAGGTTCAACAGATTTTGAGCCAAATGTTGCTGAGTTTATAGAAGAAGCATTTGAAAGATGCGGTCTTGAGCTCAGAACTGGCTACGATTTAAAAACAGCAAGAAGATCAATTAATTTGATGCTTGCTGAATGGGCTAATCGTGGCTTAAACCAATGGACAATAGAACAAGGCACTCAAACCGTAACTCAAGGAACTTCAGAGTATAATCTTGGGACTAACGTAATAGATGTATTAGATGTTGTTTGCAGAAGAACTGTAAGCGGCACTCAAACCGATATATCTATGGATAGATTAAGCAGAAGCGAATATTTAAATATTCCAAATAAAACAACTCAAGCAAGACCATCTCAGTTTTTTATAGATAAAAGTATTAATCCTTCATTAAAAGTATGGCCCACGCCAGAAAATTCTACCGATGTTTTAGTATTTAATAAATTAGTAAGAATGGACGACGCTGATTCAGCTACAAATACTATGGACATGCCTTTTCGTTTTTATCCTTGTTTTGTTGCAGGTTTGGCATATTACATTTCTATAAAAAGAGCTCCGGATAGAGTTGGGTTGCTTAAACAAATGTATGAAGAAGAATTTGAAAGAGCTATGTCTCAAGATGAAGATAGAGCCTCTTTTAGAATTAGACCGTTCAGTAGTCTGAGGTAATATGGCTTACGCAGTTGGAAAATTCGCATTAGCCCTTTGCGATCGTTGTGGATTTCGTTATAAATTATTAGATTTACAAAAAGAATGGAATGGTTTAAAGGTTTGTAGAGAATGCTATGAACCAAAACATCCTCAATTAGAACCACATACAGCTCCAGCTGATCCTCAAGCTCTTTATAATCCAAGACCTGATACTGACAAAGAAGTTGGAGAAGGATATGTTATTAGTAATAATGATAATATTATTAGCAGTCCTATACCAGGTTATGAGATGACAGGAAGTTTAGGTACAGTTACAATTACTACAACATGACTTTAGCAGAATTAAAAACACTTATTCAAAACTATACCGAAAACAATGAAACAACTTTTGTTGCTACGTTAGATGATTTTATTGTTAATGCTGAAGAAAGATTATTTGATTTAATTCAATTTGATTATTTTAGAAAAAACGTAACAGGTAATTTAACAACTGGAAATACCTATTTAACTGCTCCATCCGATTTTCAATTAAGCTTTTCTTTGGCTGTTATTGATGGTAGTGGTGATTACCATTATTTAGACAAGAAACATACCAGTTTTATGCGTGAATACAACGTAGATCCTACAGATGCAACGCTTAGAGGCTTACCTTTGTATTATGCAGATTTTGACAAAGAACTCTCTACAGGCAGCGACAATGGCTCTACATTAATTGTAGCTCCAGTTCCTGATGCAGACTATAACGTAGAGTTGCACTATCTTTACAAGCCTGTTTCTTTAACCAGTCAGACAACAGGAACTTGGTTAAGTGAAAATGCTAGAAACGCATTACTTTACGGATCATTAGTAGAAGCTTATACTTTTATGAAAGGCGAACAAGACTTGATGGCTTTGTATGAAGGCAGATTTAATCAAGAAGTAGCCAGATTGAAAAACCTAGCTGAAGCAAGAGGTCGAAGAGATGAATATAGATATGATTCTCTAAGAACTCAAATCAGCTAAAAACAGGAGAAGATATGAAACCCATTAAAAAGCTGGAAGGCAAAACTGTAGCTATTGTCGGTATGGGCAAAAGCTGGTTTGATTATAATTTAGCAAAATCTCACGGCTCACACTTTGATGAAGTTTGGGCTATTAACGCAGTAGCATCTGTTATTTACCACGATAGAGTATTTATGATGGATCCTCCATCTAGATTTTTAGATACCGATGATGCTGGCGGCCAAACCGATAGTATGGCTAAACTTTTAACCGAACATCAAGGACCAATCTATACATGCGAACTAGACGATAGATGTCCTGGTTTAGTTGAATATCCAATAGACGAAGTATTGGCTGGATGTGGATGTCACTATCTTAACAATACCGTTTCATACGCTGTTGCTTTTGCACTTTGGAATAAAGTTGGAAGAATAAAATTATTTGGTGTAGATTTTGGGTATAAAGGTAATTTATATTTTGCAGAATCAGGCAGAGCATCTGTAGAGTTTTGGTTAAGCAAAGCTATGTTTGCTGGCATACAAGTTGAAGTAGCATCTACTAGTTTCTTGTTGGATACTGCTATACCTCCTGAAGAAAAATTATACGGCTACCATCGTCTAGCAGATCCTTTGGTAGTTATTCAAGATGAAAAAGGCGTATTGATTGCAAAGAAAAAAAGCCAAGTCCAGCAATACAAAGAAGTTCCAGAGGAGGGCGTATTGCTTGATAGATACGATAGTCATTTAGAAAAAAATAAAAAAAATAAAGTAGGAGAACCTAACAAATGGTAATGAGTTACAAAGCCGGACCAGAGCTTGGGACAATTGAAGTACATACTACAGAAAATGGTGGACACCCAGTTGAGTTTTGGGCAGAGCGTTGCGTAGAAAGAATAGTGCATGTTAGCGAAGATGCACCCGAACAAGTACAAGCTCAGGTAAAACAATTCAAAGACAATATTAAGAAAGTTATTGAACTATATATGCAAAACGCTATAAAATCTGATAGGATTACACTTATAAATAAGCTACAAGAACTTGGGTTTGGTGACGTAGCTGAAGTTATTAGGAAAAATTAATTATGGCAATTTCATCAACACTTACAACTAGCTTTAAAACTGAGCTTTTAAAAGGCAATCATAATTTTACAGCAGGTACTTCTGGTGATACTTTTAAGTTAGCTTTATATACATCTTCAGCTACTTTAGGAGCAACTACTACTTCCTTTACTACTACAGGACAGGCAAGTGGAACAGGCTATACTTCAGGCGGCGGAACGCTAACTAATGTAACTCCAACATCATCTGGTACTACTGCGTTTTGTGATTTTAATGATTTAACTTTTAGTACAGCTACTATTACTGCTAGAGGTTGTATGATCTATAACTCAAGCGATTCCGATAAATCAGTAGCTACTATTGATTTTGGTGGTGACAAAACTTCAACTGCTGGAGACTTTACTATTGTATTCCCAGCAGCTGCAGCAGCTACAGCTATTATCAGAATTGCTTAATAGCAACCAAACATCATGTTTGGTGACGAAGCAGCTAGAAAACTAGTTAAAGATTATTCATTTAATACTTTATTAGATATTGGATCTGGTCCAAAATCTTCTGCGTATTCGTTATTTACTGATAATGGTAAAACAGTAACTCGTCAAGATATCAATCCTGATTATCAACCTGATCTATTAGGCGACTTTAATAATCTAGCAATAGTAGATCAATACGATTGCGTATGGTGTTCGCATGTTCTTGAACATCAACTCAACGTCAATCATTTTCTTACCAAAATCTTTCATACTCTTAAAGATGGTGGCGTACTAGCAATAACGGTTCCGCCTCGTAAAGATGAGATAGTAGGTGGTCACGTTGCTTTATGGAACGCAGGACTTCTTTTATATAATTTAATCTTAGCTGGCTTTGATTGTAAAAATGCTGCAGTCAAAAGTTATGGCTACAATATAAGTGTTATAGTAGAAAAGAAAACAGCAATATTGCCAAATCTTAATTATGATACTGGCGATATAAATGCTTTAAATGAATTTTTTCCGTTAGGCGTATTTGAGGGTTTTGACGGAAACATACAAGAATTAAATTGGTAATTAGATGGCTTTAATAACAGGATGGGGCAGACAAGCTTGGGGAGATGGTCCTTGGGGCGAGCCTGTACCTGTTACCCTTACAGGCTTTGAAGCGACAGGTGCTGTAGGTTCTTTAACCGTAATTGGTCTTGCTAATGTAACTGTTGACGGTCAAGAAGCTACAGGTGCAGTAAATGGCGTAGGCGTTAACGGTAACGCCGTTGCAGTATTACCATCTATTGTATCTTCTGTTGGTACTCCAAGCGTTCTTACAAATGCAGACGCTAACGTTACTCCTACAGGTCAAGAAGCAACAAGTGCGGTTGGTACAGTAACCGTTACAGGTATTGCTAATGTTGATGTAACAGGCCAAGAAGCTACTACAAGTGTTGGCTCTGTAACCGTAATTGCTAAAGCAGATGTAGATGTTACAGGCCAGGAAGCAACAGGAGCAGTAGGAACCGTTGCGATTATTGGACTTGCAAATGTAACTCCAACAGGTCAAGAAGGCGCATCTGCACTTGGTACTGCAACAGCTTCAGCTGCAGCAAATGTCAGCGTTACAGGATTTGAATTAACTTCTGCTGTAGGAACCGTTGCAACAATAGGAAAAGCCAACGTTACGCCTACAGGGCAAGAGGCAACAGGTAACGTAAGCGGGGTTGGCGTAAATGCTCAGGCGGTAGCGGTTCTTCCGTCTATCGTTTCAAGCGTTGGAACGCCTACTGTATTAACCAACGCAGATGCAAATGTATTTCCTACAGGTCAAGAAGTAACAGGATCTGTAGGATCTCCTACCGTTACAGGTATAGGAAATATTACAGTTACAGGAGTAGAAGCAACTTCTGCGTTAGGCTCTGTAACTATTCTATTATCAATTAAAGTAAATGTTACTGGACAATCTGCAACAGGCTCTGTTGGCTCTCTAGCGGTATCTGGTAAAGCAAACATCTACCCAATAGGAGTCTCAGCTACTGGCTCAGTTGGTAAACTTTTGATATGGTCACGTATTGATGAAAGTCAAACTCCAAACTATACTACAATAACAGACACTCAGACTTCATCATTTACCGAAATAGATGAAACTCAATCTGCAAATTGGCAAGAAGTAGCGTAAAATATACCAGAGGTAATAAATGGCAACATACGTAAACGATTTAAGATTAAAAGAAATAGCAACTGGGGATGAATCAGGTACCTGGGGAACCAGTACCAATACCAATTTATCTTTAATTGCAGAGGCCTTCAGTTACGGAACTGCGGACTTTGCAAGTGATGCTGATGATACTTTTACTATTGCAGACGGTTCAACCGATCCTGCTCGTAGTTTATATTTAAAAGTAGGAACAAGTACTACTTTAACCGCAACAAGAACTTTAACTTTAGCACCTAATACTGTATCTAAAGTTTGGATTATTGAGAATGCTACCGCAGGTTCGCAATCAATAACTATCTCTCAAGGATCAGGTGCAAATGTCACCATTCCTAACGGAGACGTCAAAGTAATTTATACAGACGGAGCAGGAGCAGGAGCTGCTGTTGTAGATGCGTTTACTGATTTGAATTTATCAGGCGATCTAACCGTTGATACTAATACGCTGTATGTAGATTCTGCTAATAATAGAGTTGGTATAGGTACGAGCAGTCCTACAGGTAAATTAGAAATAGCAGCTACAGGAACAAATGCAGCACCACATATAAAATTAGTAGAAAGTGGCGATACAAGAGAATTTAATA